>SDBV01005972.1_pt1 | contig 17014 bp, 31 predicted proteins | sample 2277081 | NCBI WGS metagenome assembly SDBV01 (sample SAMN10402039, study PRJNA504765) | marine sediment metagenome | isolation source: marine sediment core GS10_PC15, 223 cmbsf | place: Arctic Ocean: Southern Knipovich Ridge | collected 2010 | reverse complement strand
TTGTTAGTTCAAACCTTGTTTCACACAAAGTATTGCGCGTGGGGCGTGGGCTCGAACCCTGTCATGGAGGCTGCACAAGCCGAACTATTGGCCGAGCGTGGCTATTGCAAAATCGTCGCTGACGAGCAGCCGCCCAAGCCGGCAGCGGAGCCGACACCCGAACCCGTGAAGGAAACGACAGATGCCGCAGACGACAGTCAGCAGCAAGACGGAACCACTGCCAGTGAGCCTAAGCGAAGCCAAAGCACATCTAAGGCTCGCGGGCGGCGAACTTGATTCGTCGGTACAACTCGCGCTGGAGAGTGCGGTGGCCTATGTTGAGGACCGGTGCTCACGTAGTTTTCGTCTCACAGAGACGTTGACGCAGACAACCGGCACCTGGCCTGACAACCCGGTTCGATTTGATCGTCAGCCGGTGAAGGCGATTACGAGCGTCACCTACTACGACGCGGACAACGCATCGCAGACGGTGGCCAGCAGCGAGTATCGGCTGATTACATCGACGCGCGGTGCGACGGTACTGGAGTTCGACATCGACTTCACGAAGCCGACGCACTACTCCCGCGGCGATGCGGTGACAATCACCTACACGGCAGGCTACGCGGTACTAGAAGGCAATCGGCTGGACGTGCCCCCGCAGATCAAGTGGGCGATTTTGGTGTGGTTAGAAGCAACCTGGGGCGACAGCAAGCCGAACGAGCAGATGGCAGCGAAGCGGACGGTTGCGAACTTGATCTCAACTGTCAAGTGGGGCGCGTACAGGTGAAACGCAACACGCTTTTGACCATCCAGAAGAAAGGAACAGTCGCCCCGTTTGGTTCGGAAGTAGCTGGTTGGACGGACGTATCCGACCTCTTGTTCTCGTTGGAGCCACTGGAGGGCGAGGAAGAGTTTCGGGCGGCGCAGATGGAGTCGAGACAGACGCACACGGGCCGTTGCGAGTGGTTCGCCGGTGCGACCTCGGCAATGCGGGTGACGGACGGGGCGCGGATTTGGAACGTCGAGAGCGTGAAGAACGAGCACGAGCAGAATCGGTTTCTAGTGTGGCGATTGATTGAGGTGGTGTGATGGGGTTTGGTAGCAATCCTTCGGTGCTCAGAGGCGGCGGCCGAGTTGGCGGCGGCACGTCAAAGCTGGCTCGACAGACACGGCGGGGAAAGCAGAGAGTTGCGGGCGACAGAGAAATCATTGAGATCATCAACCTTATCGGAGGCAAGCTGGCAAAAAAGGCGATGCGGAAGTCATTGCGGAAAGCCACAAAAGACATTGTTCTCGCCGAAGCAATCAACCGCGTCCCCTTCGACACAGGCCAATTGGAAGAGTCTCTGACAGTGCGGGCAATGAAGCGATCACGTTCGGGCTTTGGTTACGAAGTACGGGTTCGGAAGGGCAGCCCAGCGGAAGAATACGCACAGGTCTTGGAGTTTGGCACGAAGCGAGTCCGTGCACAACCATTTCTCCGCGTCTCCGGCTATAGCAACGAGCCGCGCGTTTTGGACTTAGTGCTGCAAGACATCCGGCAGGTAATGAAAGAACTACCAGTGAGCCCCATCCGATGATCGAGCAACACATCCGAGATTTCCTACGAGACGACGTAGATATCACCGCCCGCGTGGGTCCGAACATCTGGGACGGTCGTGCGCCGGAGCACGTCAAGGGCGAGATGCTGATTATCGTCGCGATTTCGTCGATTCCACAATACGACATCGAAGGTGAGGTGGGTAAGACGTTTCACGTCATCCAGATCATGGCCTACGCGGCGAGACCGAAAGCCGCGTTCACGCTATTCGAGTTGGTTCGCAATCGGTTCAGCGGTTACCGGGGGGCAATCGGAGACAACGACGCGTCGAGCGTCGAGCAGTGCGAGATCATCGGGGGCCAGGGCGCTGGGGAAGTCAAACCGGAAGATGCGAGCGATCTCTGGACGTTTACCCACGGGCATGACTTCGCAGTAATTGAGACAACTTCAATACCAACTCTCGTTTAGGAGTTTTTCTAATGGCAATTATGACTGGCCACGGTGCGACATTGGTGTTCGGCACAACCTCAACCTTCACGCCGGCGTTCACTTCTGTCGGCGGCCCCGGCTGGACTCGTGATTCGATCGACACAACTGGGCTGGCGACAGTCGGCGCACGCACGATGATCGGCGGCGATCTGTGGACCATCGCGCCGGTGGCGTCTTCTTACCTGTTTGACCCGTCGACATTACTGACTACCGAGGCCAACTCGATCGACGATTTGCTGTTCGATTCGGGAGCAATGACAGCAGACGAATCGGCAATCACGATCACGCTTGCTAATACTGAAGCGTCGACGTTCGCCAATGGCGGGCATATCACGTCGCTAGAACTAGAAGACTTATCCACCGACGCCCTGCTCGCTGCCGGACTCACGTTCCAATGGGACGACACCCCGACGATCGTTGAATAGGAGAGCAATACGATGGCACTACAAACTGGCCACGGTACGACGCTCGCCTTTGGCACGTCGACTGTTTTCTCACCGGGCTACACGGCGATAGGCGGGCCGGGGTGGACGCGAGATTCGATCGACACCAGCACGCTCGCCACGGCGGGCGCGAGAACGTACATCGGCGGCGATCTGTGGGGCATCAGCCCGATTGTCAGCACGTACCTTATGGACCCCTCACAGCTCAAGGCATCGCCGGCAGAAGCCAACTCGATCGACTATCTGCTGTTTGACGCCGGGGCAATGACAGTCGACGAGACAATCACGATGACGCTTACGGGCGGTGCGGGATTCGCCGGCAGCGGGCACGTCACGGCGCTTGAGATGGAAGACCTTGCGACAGACGCGCTGATCGCCGCTTCGCTATCGACGCAGTTTGCTGACACGCCAACGGTAACGGATGACACGTAGATGCTCCACGGAATCGAAATCACGATCAAGCAGATGGTGGGCCGCAATAAGGGGCTGCTGGTCACTGAACCGATTGACGTGATTTACGCCACCCGCAACGGAGCAACACGCAAGATCGGTTTCGTAGGGCGATTCGAGGGGGCGACGGTGTTGTTGATCCGGCATCTGAAACTCGACATGCGGGAACCGATCCGCAAGGAAGTTGAGCGGCTACGGCGGGAAGCGGATGAGCCCTGGGGCATCTCGACGAACATCGCTTCACCACCAGACCCCAAGCTCATCCAAGCCTACGTCAAAGGCGAGCTACACAAAAAGACAACTACAAGTTCAATCATCCTGCCGGATGGCGTCGGAGACGACGACGACGACGGCGAGGACTATCTGGAGGACGACGACGATGAGTGAAGAGAACGGGTACGCACAACCGGGAGACGTGTTTAAGAGTTGCAATGTCAAGCGGTTTGCAGATGTCGAAGTGCAGGGGCTCTTGTTCTGCTTTACAAGCTGGACCTCCCGCGAATTAGAGCGATACAACACGGCCAATCGAAAGAAAGAGAATCGCCTGATCGCTAATGAGCGGCTCATTGCAGGAGTGTGCGTCGACCACGACTCACACGAACTGATCTTCACTGGCGAGAACATCGACCAGTTGAGGGACTTGGACGCGGGGTTCGTTGTCGAGTTAGCTGGTGCGTGCATGAAGCATCTAGGCCTCGAAATAGAGGAAGACGAGCCGGAAAAAAACTAGCCAGCGACGACAGGCGGCAGTTTGCTTATCTGTTGTCGCTCAGCATGGGCCGGCTCGACGTTGACGCGATGCTTGGTGAGATGACTCCCCGCCAGTTCGCTGGCTGGTGGCAGTATTACAGGTTGAAACCATGGGGCAGCGATTGGCAGCGGACGAGTATGGCAACTGCCCGGTCGCTCAATACGATGCGTGCCGTTGCCGGTGTTGAGATGACGGAAGCCAACTCCTACGAGGACGACTTTCTTATGCCGAAGTGGCGGACGCCCGGAAACGACTCTGAGCTGTCGGAAGTCGAGCGACAATGTGAGGCGGCAGATTCAATCGAAGGACTGGGCGTGTAGATGGCAGGCAGCAAACGCATCGGCGGAATCAGGTTCGGCGTGTCGATGGACACAGCGGGGATTACCCGCGGTGCGCGTCGGGCTCGGGGCCAGATCAAGGCGTTTGTCGGTGCATCGGTGCGTATGCTGGGCGTCTACGGCGGGGCGGCGGGTGTGGTGGCCGTCGTCGCCAAAGCGGGGAACTCTTACGAGCAGCTGAACCGCAGCATGAACCGCAGCCTAAGTATCATGGGCACCGTCAGTAAGGCGATGCGCAAAGACATGACCTCGGCTGCTATCGAGGTGAGCCGTACTACCAACGCCTCGGCCAAGCAGGCAGCCGACGCCTATTTCTTCCTGGCTTCTGCCGGGCTCGACGCGGCCCAATCTCTCAAGTCGCTGCCCACCGTTGCCAAGTTTGCTCAGGCAGGCAACTTCGATCTGGCACTCGCCACAGACCTGCTGACGGACGCACAGTCGGCTCTCGGCCTGACGGTAAAAGACGCCACGAAAAATATGATGGCGATGAAAAAGGTCAGTGACGTGCTGGTGAAGGCCAACACGCTAGCCAATGCGACAGTCCAGCAGTTTTCTCAGTCGCTCACCAATAAGGCGGGGGCCGCGCTGAAGATCGTCAACAAGGATATTGAAGAGGGTGTTGCGGTCTTGGCAGCGTTTGCCGATCAGGGCATCAAGGGCGCGGAGGCGGGGACTGGGCTCAACATCGTGATGCGCGACCTGCAAACCAAGGCGATCAAGTTTAGTGGAGCCTTCAAGAGTGCTGGCGTAAGCGTGTTTGATGCTCAGGGGAAGATGCGCAACATCGGTGACATCATCGGCAACCTCGAAAACCAGATGAGGGGTTTGAGCGACCAAGCAAAAAAAACATTCCTGTTAGACCTGGGCTTCTCTGACAAGTCGGTGATCTTCGTTCAGACGTTGCTCGGCACTTCGCAGAAGATCAAGGATTACGAAGCGGCGCTGCGGAGTGCGCAGGGCACGACTGCAGACGTGGCGGGGAAGATGCTCACTCCTCTTGAGAAGTCGCTGAACCAACTGTCGGCGGCATTCACTCAAGCAAGTCAGGCGATGGGGCCGTTGGTGGATAAAGCCGCCGATCTAGTCAATAGCTTTTCAATTATGATCGGGGGCAAGGGAGGTGGAGCCGGAAGATTTGGAGGTCGGTTTGAGGCTGAAGCGGGCGACAGTTTAGTTCGGCGACGAGCTAAAGCGGCGCTAGCTACGCAGACTCGACAAGGCATACGGCGTGGCAATGCCAGTCTAAGTCAACAAATCGGCCAGCAAGATACATCCCTGTTAAGCCCCGCTCAGCGTGCCGCCGAACTTGCGAATCGATCCAAGTTTGCGGCTGATCGGACGGCGCGGTCTTTTGGTTCAGTGCCAGCGTTAGGCACGCCGCGCACTGGCGCAGAAACCCAAGAGATCAATCGGCGCAACGCCAAGGCCCGTCTTGACCAATTTGGAAGTGCTTCACTTGGACAACTGGGCACTCCTAGCGTCGCCCCCGGCATGAAGGCGATCTTGGCAATGCAGAAGTTCAAAAGGGAGCAAGCGTTTATAGGTAAGAAAAAGGAATTGACAGAGAAAGGCGAGCAGCTCCAGGATCAGTTAGGAGGCGTACAGGGTAAGCGCCAAAATGCCCCACTCTCATTTTCCCAAAAGGGAAGCGCCGGGGCCTTCCGCGCACGTGCCGAGCAGAAGCGATTCAACGAGGCTAACAAGATACGTCGCAAGCAGCTTGAGATTCAGGAGAAGATTGCAGAAAACACTGCAAACATCACGACGCTTGTGGCGGCTGACTTCTAATGGCTATCAACAAGCAGTACATACGAAGGGAGGGCATTCAGAACAGTCATACGGTGGGCGGTCAGGACAGCACCACAAATATCTACCGCACGGAGTTTAGCGGACCGGAAACGAATCAGGTAGTTGTTCTAGCACTACAGCGTGGCGCAACGATCGCGGGGGATATCACAGCGAAGCCGCCAGCGGATGGCGGACAGTTCAGCGCGGCCACGGCGTTCTACCTGTTCGCCAAAACATTTATCACGACGCCGGTCAACGACAACCTGACTACTTGGGATACCGTGGTTACCTATGTCGAGCCCGGCCCCGGCGACGACGGCAGCCAGCTACAGGCCAACCCGCTGCTTCGACCGCCGGTGTTCAACGTCGAATTCATCGAGACAGAGTATCCGATCGAACAGGCAAGGAACCTCGTAGCGCTACCGCACGGGGCCGCGGATGGCAGCAACAGGGCCGTCGACACACTAGGCGATCTCACTAACGCGGCGGGCAAGCGACCCGACGAGCCGCAGATGGACACCGAGCGAAACGCGGTGCTGATAATCGAGCGGAACTACCCAACGCTGGCAAACATCGTGGCGGTCAACGAACAATTTAAGCGGTCCACGAACTCAGATGTTGTCGAGGGGTTCGCAGTTGAGACACTTCAGTACATGGTCACTGATTCTCAGGGGCAGCGCATCGAGGGGGAGTATACCTACTTCCCCGGTGTGACTCGTATCGAACAGAAGAAAACAACCAAGCGGATCATTTCCAATACAGGCTATGCGTTCTGGGATGATGACGCGCAGAAATTTATTCCCGGTAGAAAGGAAGTGTTATTTGAATTCGGTCCACCCCAAATTGAATTCCAACCAGAGATAATAGAGGAATGGGTTCCTATCCCCGGCGGCGGCGTTTGGGAAGGCAAAGACAACATCAAGGATTTGCACAACTTAAAACTCGACGGAACAAAGATCGACAAGGACAACCCCTCGCCCGAGACATTTCTCGAATATAGATATCTGAACAGAATTCCCTACGCATCACTAATTTCATAGGCACGAATCATGGCCACAACCGACGCAATGTCCATCTCGGCACGAGTCCATCACTTTGCGAGTGGGCGAACTAACCAAGTCAACCGTGTGCTACTGGACCAGACTGGCATCGGCAAGGCGGGTGGAGAAGTAACAGTCACGACCACAGCTACGTCTTTTGTGTTCACCGGGATCACTATTCCGGGCCAGTCGTGGTTTACAAATTTAGGAACCAACGACATCCAAATTGGGATACTAGTGGCCGCAACATTTAGGCCGGTGTACCAGTGCAAGCCTGGCGTTCCCATTCCGATTTTCTTGGACCCGGAGACGTTTAGTTCTACGATACTGCAACACAAGGTGGCTAGTGGTACAGCGCTCCTCGAATGGGAATCACGGCAGGCATAGCGATGCCAGGCGAACAGCTACACGGGCTCACCAGAGCCGCCGTTGACAAGATCAAGCGGTTGATCCGCGAAGCGCAGCCTCCCAAGAGCAGCAAGCCGGGGACACGGCGGACGCGGCGGGAGGGTAGCCCCAAAATTACAAGCGCGGGCAGCAACCGCAGCGCCGGCACGGAGAGCGGCCTAGCACTGTGCGTGACGGACCTTCCAGGCGTGGAAGGTATGCCCGGCGGGAGCATCCCCGACCTCAGCGGAGTTTCGATGGCCGATTGGGAATACGAACCGGGACAGGACGGCGTAGCGGCAGACCGTGCTTCAATGTTCGGCGAGGCCGGCGTGGAGTTCGAGCGGTACTTGGGCGAAGCGGGAGTTGTCTTGGTCGACTGGAAAAGGAACTGGGACCATGCAGATATGTCGACCTATGAGGATGCTATCTATGATCCTGACTTCAAGAAATTAGCGCCGATGGTCGAGGCTTTCAGCGAGGACAAAACCTATATCGGCGGCGGATTGGGCGGCACGGGTGGCGGTGGCACTGGTGCGGGCGGTGGCGGCGGTGGAGGGGGTATCTGATGGCATTAGATTATGATTTTGCTTGGAGACGCGCAATCAATGTCAGCGGCACTGACATCCGTGCTAGCCGCGATCAACCTGTTTTGGTAGAGGGTTTTCAATATACGATAGTGCAAAATGAGGTTGCCAATGTCTGGTTTTTCATCACTAACGTGATGGACCTCCGCGTGACGCCCGGCTTCGTTAAAGGTAGCGATCAGATTGAAGACGCGCAAGCCGCGTTCCATCGCGGCGGGGATAATACTTTCGAGATGGGCCGCAACGAGTGCGAAGATGGGGGGACACCGTGACCGTAGCTCCCATGTTCCGTACCGACAACAACAACCCCGCGCCGATGTTCGGTGCGGGCGGGAAGCCGATGCTGTGCGATACTGGGACGGCGTGTTGCGGTGGCCCTGGTGGCGTTGACTTCTGCGTTGACGGAGAGGACGCGCTCACCTTAGTTACCGCCATTGTACACCTAGACGGCGATCCTAACTATGGCTACCCCGGCGATCATGCCGTAACCTTCACGAGACCTTGGGATTGCGTTGGACAACCGGGATGGGGGGCCACTCATGCCTTGCAACTAATAGGTGGTCCACCACTTTTTTTCATCGAATACTATACGCTATCTATCAATTTGGACCCAATTTTTGGCCTAACCTTACGTTGGGATATTCTTCGGGGTTGTTTTGCGGGAGATTGCGTGATGCAAGATACTTTCTCGTGTCCTATAGTACCGGGAACCTATCGTGTAGAGACAATCGACCAAGCTTGCTCGTTCGCTTTTGATGATTCATGGATAGATGTCACACTTGCTTAATGAGTGCGAGTATTCGGAGATGAATGAAAACTGCCTATGTGAAAAATGTAGGCGGCCTCGTGGAACAAATACGACCATCGCGTTTAGACGTAAGTGTACGGTGCAACAACAACGACTGTTTGGAGACCGCATCGAGCGATATTTGACAAACATAGGAATCACCCCCGAAAGCTACGGCCATGCAAAAGAGGCCCTTAGCCTGTTGCCCGACTGCTACTGTAGCGAAAGAAAAAAAGCATTCAATGCTGTTCACGCCTACGCGAAAGAGCACGGTTGGCCGAGCGCCATCTTAAACGCGAAGAAAATATACAAGCAGGTTCTCGAAAAGAGCAAGAAAGAACATGCCCTCGATTGACTACAACGGACGCATCACGAACCGCTCACGCTACTGGGACGAAGTGCTGAGGCGGATACCCGCCGACCGTCCTATTGTCGGCGTCGAAATCGGCGTGTGGCAAGGCGACCTGAGCAGCAAGCTGTTAGCCGCCCGCCCGCTGCTGACGTTGTGGTTGGTTGATCCGTGGAAGCTCACAAAAACAGGAAAGGCGAGCCACAGCCTAGCCGCTTGTGCCGCGGCCTACGACCAAGCGTGTCAAGTGAGCCGAGACAACGGTGGGCGCGGCCGGCTGTTGCGTCTGTCGTCGCAAGAAGCTGTCACGGAGTTTCCCGAAGAGTCACTGGATTTGTTCTTCCTCGATGCGATCCACACGTTTGAGGAGATCAACGCAGACATCCAGGCTTGGCTGCCGAAACTGAAACTGGGCGGGTGGTACGGGGGCCGTGACTTCGCCGATCGGTTCGCGGGAGTCGAGCGAGAGACTTACAGAAAGAATGCCACGGTCGGCGTCGACCGCACTTGGTTTATTGAATCAACGGAGATAGAACCATGCCACACACAGAAGACTTAGTTAATTCGATTGAATGGGTTCCCTATCTAGTTCTACAGGCAAACAACGCTAGGGATGGAACAGGCACGCCGAATTGGGTGTTTAGGCCGAAGGAAAAAACGGTGTTCTTTCGACGAGTTAGAATACAGCCGGCAGGGAACAATGTTGCAACTGTGGCGCGTTTGTTTATCAATAACGGCGACGATCATACTGTACCAGCGAACAACATTTTGTTTGACGAAGTGACCTGTCCAGCCACCACCACCACTAGTCACGCAGCACAGATAACCTACGTGCCGATCACTGTCAACTTGTGGCTTACTGCTGGACGGCGAGTCAATGTCACCTTTGGTATTCTAGATGCACCCGGCACCGATGCTGGGTTTTACCTTAGTTCCATTGCAGGGCAGTACAGCGAATCAGTTGGAGACCCAAAACTTTATGCGTAAGCAAATGCAATATAAATTGGCAGAAGTTGAAGTTAGGGCCTCATGGGGCCACTACTTCATTTTCTTCTTCCTTTTTTTCTTCCAAAGCAACCGCACACGAAGTGCGCTAACATAAGCATTGGGAGCAACTGGACCACACACAAGGAAACCAAACGATGAGACGCAGAAATCTATTCTCGGGCTGGCTACTGTTATGCGCACTGGCCGTCCAGGCGATTGCCGGCGATGTTTTTTGGATCGCCAATGCCCCCGGTGTGCCGCAGGTGACGAAGTTTACGATTACGGGAGTCTGGGTGGCGGATGATGATTCGACCATCACCGTAAATGGGAAGCCAAACACGGTCACGTACGGAGCGGTCAGCACGTCAACGAGTGACGTGGCCGCTGCTATTGCCGCTGCCCTGAACAGCAACGACACGAGCACCACGACTCTCGATCTGATTAGCGACGAAACGAAGAACATCGGCGGGCAGCAGATCACTGAGTTCAGGGATTTTACAGCCACAGCGAGCAGCGGCGGCCTGGACCTAATTACAAACGGCGTATTTTCTGCCGATAGTGACTGGACGAAAAACAGTTGGACAATTGGCAGCGGCACTGCTAACGCTACTACGGTTTCCGATGACCTGGAACAAACCATTGTGATAGTGGAGGGTAGATCGTATGAGCTTGTGTTCGACCTGACCCGAAGCGCGGGGAGCGTGACAGCGAAGATCGGCGGCACGAGTGGAACGTCACGAAGCACTGCTAACACATTCACCGAGACGATTGTTGCCGGGTCGGGGTCTTTGATTGAGTTCACTGGCGTAGGATTTACTGGCACTCTTGATAACGTAGTCTTGAAGGAGGGGGCTGTAGTAACACTCACCGGCACGACTGACGGCAGACCATTCACGGCAACCAGTTCCGAGACCACTGCCGGGACCGGAGCGATTGCGGACGCAACACCGACCGCAGCGTCAGGCCCAAACCACTGGACAACAGCCACGAACTGGGACACCGGAGTAGTTCCGGCCCTCGGTGATGATGTATATTTCACGCAGGGCAATATCGATTGTTTGTACGGTCTCGATGATAGCGGAAAAGACCTCAACAGCTTTACTAGGGAGCCGGGCTACACGGGCAAGATCGGCTTGCCGAAATTGAACACCGACCACGGCAAGACTTATTTTGAGTATCGGACCACGCACTTGCAGATCGAACCGGAAACGGGAGGGGATTTTTTCAGAATTCACGGCGGGGCGAGAACCAACATCAACACATTCGCCGAAGCAGCTAACGTCACTATTGAGAGCGGCAACGTCTCACTGATTACCACCAGCGGCGTTATCACACTCACGGCACTTGGCGGGACTGTCGAGTGCGGGAACCGTGGCGAGGACGCCTGTGTGCTGGGTACGGTTATCTGCGGCGATCCTTCCGGCGGCGCAGCTACCGTTAACATCAGTAAAAGCTGCACCGGAGCGATCGATCTGACGGTCTACAATGGGACCGCAGTAGTCGATGTGGCAATGGGCGGCACGGAAACGGCCACTGTCTACGGGCATCTGATCGTGGAGAGCGGCGCACAAAATATCATCAACGTCCGCAAGACCGGGAAGCTCACTTACAATGGGCCGGGGACATTGACGACTCTCAACACCTACGACACTGCTTGGGCAGATTTCAGTAAGGACACGCGGGCGAAGACGATTACCAACGTGAATATGTGGAAGGGAACACGCTTCTCAGATCCGTTCGGCGTAACTACTCGCACCAATGGCATCGACGCGGAAGATGGCGGGTTGCAAGATGTTAAGATCGAGACAGTGATCGGGCGTACCTGGTCAGAGACCGGGCTGTGATTTGGATTACACGAAACGCGCCTGCGGGTCTGAAATGGTTTTTGACTCGACCGGGTGTTCATCGCAACCAAACCGGACCACTTCCTTGGGCCGAAACTTGACGAACCCCGTTTCAAGGTCCAGGCTACGAAAGGCATCTCTCACGGCATGCGTTGCGGGTTGACCACAGACATCGCACCCGTAGTCTGAAATCTTTGTCTTGTCAGCCATCAACACACCTCTGGAGGCAAGTGTGCCTCGAACATAGCGGTAATCGGCGCGAGGCCACCTTTGCCGTCAACGCACACGAAACCAACGAACATCCCGAAAAAGTAAAAGCCCATGAAAGTGGCGGGCAGAGTCCAGTCTTGCATGATGGTCTCCGGGTTAAGTTTGATTGCCGCCATTCTACCCCCAGCCGCCGCCGGGCTGCAAGCCGATTAGCACCCCCGCCCCAGCATTGCCGCCAGCACCATAGCAGCAAGGAGCCAGCCCCAATGGACGCCAAGGCCGAGCGTGCCGTCTTGAAGTTTTTTCATGGCTAACAGTCTAGCACATTTCTTATCGCCGCGCCTCTTTTCTCGGCCGCTGCTCCTACGCATACCCTGTCAAGCGAATTCCTGAAAAACTTTCCGGCGAGACAGTCTAGTATCTCCACGCGCCGCTGCGCGCCGAACGGGCGAAATGGCTGAGATCACGAAATCACGTTTGGTAAAATGGAGGTGAAGCGAGCGCGTGCTCGTGCAGTTCTTTCTCACGATTGGAGGTTGTCATGGCTAGGGATATGACAGAAATACAATTCGTCAATGCGTGTTCAAGACGCAACTTCAAGCCACAGGGGTTCATGGGATACTACAACATCGGAGGAGGTCGATGCGTATCAGTTGATAATGCCGGCCCCCGCTTGCGCGACCGGCTCGCTTACCTGATTAGAATGGAAAGCGAGTGGTTGCAGAAGCAAGACGCGAGCCCACCCCCGGCCTAAAGCTCCGGCGGCTCGGGCTGCTACTACGCATATTTAGGCAATCGCCTCGCCGAGCAATTGGCACATATCACAGAGGCTTGTTTCAGTTTTCGCTGGAGCGGCTTAACGTGCTGTCTAGGCTCCAGTGCGAGAGGAAAAACAATTTCGCATCCGTTGTCATCCTCAAAATGAAGAACTCTCGTGTCGGTTTCACCACACACTTTGCAGCCAGAGGACATCTTCCGCCTGATGTCGCTTCGCCACCAAGCGTTCCTGCTCTTTCTTTCATGCACCTTTCTGACTTGATGGTGATAACGTCGATTTACTTCAAGGCTTTCTTCGAGATTGCTATACATGGTCTCAGCCTAATTGGTGAAGTTCCTCCATTAGTATAGGCGGCTAAGTAACGCAAAACGCAAGGAAAAATGTCAAGAAATCTAGCCCACCCCCAGCTTAAAGCTCCGGCGGCGGTCACCACTCCACCGGCGGCAACAACTCAACCGGCCCAGGAATTTCCAGCCGGCTCTCGTCGAGATAATGACGGGCCGTAGTCCGCCTGTCGGTGTGTTGAAGAAAATCAGTCGCACTACCACCTGCTGCTTCCAGCAACGTAGCCACCGTGCGACGGATCCGCTGCAGTCCATTGCGCCGGCCGGTCGGCAACCCCGCCAGCGTGAGAATGGCCCGGTAGTGCCGATGAAAGTTCCGCAGCTCCAAGCCGGGAAAGAGCAGGTCGCGTTCGGGATGCCAAATCTGGTCGATCTGAGATAGCGTACAGGGCCGCAGGCGGTAGCACCCGCGCTTGGTTCCACCCTTCCTGTACTCGGCAGGGATTCGTAGCACGGACTCGTCGCGGTTGATCCAGTCTTGGCGAATTACTAGCAGCGCCCCGGTCCGCTCGGCGGTATCGTAGGCGATACAATGTAAGGTCAACCACCAATCTTTTGCAAGCACTGGACCGATGTAACCGGCCTGGATTGAGCACGTCCGCCACAAGGCAGCTAGCTCCCGCTTAGACCAAGTGCTGGTGTCGGGCTCAGGCTCTGGCAGCTTGGCAATGCTGGGGCGGGTGCGAATATAACCTCGCAACTGAGCGAACCGCCAGAGAGATAGCAATGACTTGGCGTAGTTGTTGGCGGTCGGTGCGCTCTTGCCATCTGCTAGTAGCCGACGGACTAGCTGTGCGCAATTCTCATCGGTGAGATCACTTACTCGCGGCGGTCTGCCCAACAATTCTGCGAGCCTCTGAATCGCTCGCCGGTAGTTCTCTCTGGTGCGACTTGCGCGGATACGCAGATTATGTCGCTCAAACTCTTCCCACAATTCCACAAGGGTGCGTCTCGACGAAAATAAAAACATTGGACTGCCCATGTTTAGCCGTCCGTGGAACTACATGCCCACCGCCCAGGCGGTGGGAAATAATCCTCCGCAAAAGTCTACGTTGCAAAATCAATGCAAGCTCCTCGTTTAATCGTTGTAGTCGTTGCCCGGCGCAGGGGGCGCAGGGGAAAGGGTGCGCTACGGTTTCGTGTTAGCATATTCAAGGAGAGCCAGAGCCCCCATCGTCTAGTGGCCCAGGACACCGCCCTCTCACGGCGGAGACGGGAGTTCGACTCTCCCTGGGGGTACTAAACGATTTGTTTTGCAAACTCAAAAATGAGGAATCCGTTCCTCCGCCGATCCTTCGGCTGACATCCTGCTTTGGTGAATTGTTTGTCAACCCTTGGACCTGGAGGAAATGAAAATGAAAACGCTCGGAAAAGGTTTGTTGATTGTTGTTGTGGTGCTCGTTTTGCTGGCAATGTTCAGTGACAACCGGGAGTCAAGCACGCCGCCTTCTGGTTCGGAGGTGTTGCCCGATGAACCACAAGCGATTCCAAGCGAACCTCAAGCATTGCCTGATGTTCGTCACTTGCTGAGTTCCGGTAATGGGCATGATTGGATTCGACTTTCTGCCCGCGAAAAAGTTCGGCTCTGCCAGCTAATCCAAGAGGCAACAGGCGAGCACGAAACATGGACCTACATGGAGTTTCTTGCGAGCTTTTATAAAAACAACAACTCGTTGAATACGGATATTGCTCAGGCTGCTGCTGTGGCGGCTGCAATGGATCTTTCTTCGGAATAAAACACACGGGAGAGGCCCGGACTCCGTGAGGGCCGGGGCGCTCGGTTAAAGCCGGTTTCGCGTATTCACCTCTCCCACTCTTACCCTTTGACAGCGAGGGCAAGCTTATGCTATACTCGCTCCCATGCAATTGTCAACGCCTTTAACCAACGTATTTCGTGAGAATGTCGCCCATCTGCTTGAGGAGTATGCCTGGACTCAGACGGAGCTGGCTGAGCAAATGGGCGTTACCAAGGCTTATGTCTCCCAGGTTATGACTGGACACCGGGGGATAGGACTAGAGGGTGTAGACAAATTCGCCAAAGCACTACAAGTTAGCCCAGGCGACCTTATCTCAAAAAATCTCGTAAATGCCGGTTGACACCAGGTAAGCAGACGCTATACTGGCTGTTGAATAAAGAAACCGGCACTTCTTGGCCACTCTCGGCCGCGAATTGCCCCACGGACGAATCAGGAATCTGCTGCGCACGGACTACGGACTGCTGCGCCAATTTCCCCCAACGAAAAGGCAAAATCATGGGCACCGTATTTTTGATCGGTCTGTACCTACTATCGGCATGTTTGGTTGGCCGCTTTATCTGGGCTGGCGGAGCCTAGCAAACTAACCGCGAGCTGCGTCACCGTCTTGCATGATTGTGGCGGCGGCGTGGCTCGCCATTAGCCAAAGGAGAAACACCATGCCAAAAGTTGAGCTACAAACGTGGATGGACGAATTCAACTACTACAAGATCAGCTACTACATTGGTGAGGAAAGGGCTTTAGTCACCACCAAAGAATTTCTCAACCAACATGACCTTCGGCAATTCGCGGCTGACCTGATTGATGCTGCGGACGTAATCGCCCGGCAGCCGGTCCCCGACTTCGATGAGTCCGACGCAGAAGTACACACCGCATGAGCAAGCTCTACCACAACGACAAACAGCACGAGACCGACGAGTGCGGGCAAGCCTGGCCCGACACAGTAGTCACGGTTGGGCTGTGGTCAGGCATTGTGTTTTTTGCCATCACGTTGTTTTTGTCGGCACTTGTTTGGATTGGAATTTTTTGAGGAATGCCATGAGCACTACCACAACAACGTCGCACACGCACCCGGCGGTCGGTGACACGTTCGGCCAAACTATTTTGGGGACTAACTATGAATATCGCATCATTGCAATCGCCGAAGGGTGGGCAATGGTACGCCAAAAATACTCTCGTTGGCCGTTTTGTATGGAAGCCAATGCTTTAATGGCGACCAAAGAGTGGCAACTGCACTGCCCCATCTGCAAACCGCGCGGCTGCCGCGATTAGGACTGCGAAATCTGCCACCCACAAACAAAGGAAACCCCATGAAACGAACTGATCGAATCCCGTATTTGACAATGGCGCTTTTGCTAAATGGAGCTGCAACTGTGCTGCTTGGATTTGCTCATTTGATAATAATTGCACGGTTGCACCGTCTGGAGCAGCAAACCCTGCCACCCCTGACCGAAGCCGTTTGCATCTGCGCCGATGGGCATGTTGCTGACTGCCCGGTTTGTAAGCACGGAGAAGAGTAAGAAAGGAAACTGAGATGACCATGCTCGATATTCAGCGACTACTGTCCCGCGACAAACTCTGGGAAGCAGCGAGATCGGCAATGGAAAATGGCACGTTGCTAGTGAGGAATAGCTACTCAGGCCGTAGCTCAGACGTGCGCAGAATGAGCCTCCATATCAACGATGATGGCACCTCATTTATCACTTTGCACGATACGACATTCGATGGTACACCCGCGCCGCCGGCAGGCTAACACTCTCACCTAGCCCGCTTGTAGCGTGCAAGTTGCCGGTGGGCGCGGGATTAGAAAGAGAAGCGATGATACAAGGCACAACAGAATGGCATTTGGCCCGGCTTGGCAAGGTGACAGCCAGTCAGTTTTCCTTGCTCTTGGGAAAAGCTCGCAGCACGAGTCAACCGTTTAGCGATGGCGCGATTACCTACCTTTACACGCTTGTCTCCGAACGGTTGACCGGCATCTACGCGGACGAAGTAGATACGTTTTCCACGCGATGGGGCCAGGAATTGGAAGAGGCTGCCCGTGACACATACCAATGGCAGACGGGCAGCAACATCGCCACCTATGGGTTCGTGAAGCTGAGCGACGATGGCCGCGGCTCTCCCGCTGGGGCGATGATCGACCAGCATGGCACAGCAGAAAGCAAACGC
>SDBV01005971.1_pt1 | contig 17017 bp, 12 predicted proteins | sample 2277081 | NCBI WGS metagenome assembly SDBV01 (sample SAMN10402039, study PRJNA504765) | marine sediment metagenome | isolation source: marine sediment core GS10_PC15, 223 cmbsf | place: Arctic Ocean: Southern Knipovich Ridge | collected 2010 | reverse complement strand
TAATTACCGAAATCGACCGCGACGAAGCGTTGACCTCATTCTATTCCCTGAGGTTGACTGTATTGATCGTGTTGGGAGTGACGGTATTGCTGTCCGCCGGCGCAGTCCTGCTCGTGCTTGTTCTCGGCGAACGAGCGAACAAGGCGCTTGTGCGTGCAAGGGACAATCTCGAAGAGAAGGTCGCGCAACGTACGGCTGAGCTCGAGGAAAAACAGGAACTGCTGAAAGTCGAAGAAGAACGGTCCCGTCTCCTGCTGGAGTCGGTCGGCGAAGGGATCTTTGGTGTGAACACTTCAGGAGAGGTCAGTTTCGTAAACCCGGCAGCGGAAAAACTACTGGGTTATTCCAGAGAAGAACTGCTGGGTCAAGGCATCCACGCACTGATTCACCACTCGCATGCGGACGGCTCGCCCTATCCGATCGAAGAATGCCCGATGAGGGCGGCCTACACGGACGGCAACGCACATTTCGCGACCGATGAGGTGTTGTGGCGCAAAAACGGAACATCTTTTTTCGTGAACTACACCAGCACTCCTATCCGCAAGGACGGCGAGCTGGTTGGGTCGGTGGTCACCTTTGCGGATGTCAGTGAACGCAAAGAATCTGAAAACAAAATCAAACAACTCTCCACCGCCGTGGAGCAGAGCCCGATTTCCATAGTCATCACCGACTCGAGCGGATCGATAGAATACGTAAACCCAAGGTTCGTGGAAGTCAGCGGCTACGGAATAGAAGAAGCTATCGGCCAAAACCCGCGGGTATTGAACTCGGGGCTGCAGCCCAAAGAGTTTTATGCCGATATGTGGAGGCAAATTGCAGCGGGAGAAGAATGGCACGGTGAGTTCGCCAACAGGAGGAAAGATGGGACTGTTTTTTGGGAGTCGGCGTCGATCTCGCCGCTCAAGAACGAACAGGGGGAAATTACTCATTTCGTCGCTTTGAAGGAAGATATCACCGAACGCAAAAAAGCGGCCGAAGAAGTACAGGCCCGTGAGCGTAAATTCCGCGGTATCTTCGACCAGACCGTTCAGCTCATGGCCGTTCTGGACACCGAGGGGAACTTGAAGGAGGTCAATCGGGCTGCCATAGAAATGCTCGAGGTCGACGAGGCTCAGGTGGTGGATCAACCCCTCTGGCAGACGCCGTGGTGGAAACACTCCGAGGAATTGCAGCGAAGGCTGCGTGAGGCGATTCAGGAGGCTGCCAACGGAAACTTCGTCCGCTTCGAGGCGACTCACCCGGGGATCGACGGGGCGATGCGCGCGATCGATACCACCCTGAACCCCGTCACGGACGAGGACGGCAACGTGCTGTTCCTGGTCGCCATGGGAAACGACATCACCGAGATCAGGAGAATAGAGGAGATCGAACGGTTCAACCGCCTGGCCGTAGCCCGCGAGCAGCGAGTCTTGGAGTTAAAGGGCCTGGTGAACGAGCTGTCTCGCGATCTGCAGCGTGCTGAACCCTTCAGAGCCGTGGAGCAGGAGCAGTTCGAGCCAACGGCTGAAACTCCCTCAGCGACGATCGCGGGCGCTGGTCAGGAGCAGGAAATCAGTTCAAGATTCGCGCAGACTCTACTGGTCGAAGCGTTTACATCGCTGTTCAAGGGCTTCTGTGAAAACATCGGTATTGCGGCTGCTATCATCGATCTGGATGGGAAAGTGCTGGCATCATCGCACTGGCAGCGCGCGTGTACCGATTTCCATCGAGTTAACGAGGTTACCTGTGCCCGCTGTATTGAGAGCGACACGGATCTTGCCCTCAAGCTGCAGAAAGGTCAGGACTTCTCCATGTATCGGTGCAAAAACGGCCTGACCGATTGTGCGTCGCCTATCGTTGTGGAGGGAGTACACGTCGCCAACGCGTTCATCGGTCAATTTTTGTTGGAGCCTCCCGACTCGAGCTTCTTCCGCGAACAGGCGCTCGAGGTCGGCTTTAACGAGAAAGACTACCTGGCGGCGATCCGCGAGGTACCGATCGTCGACGAAAAAAAGCTCCCTGGCATCCTGGGATTCCTGACCAGTTTCGCTGGTTTGGTGGCTTCGACGACCATCGAGCAGATGAAGGCTGAAGACGCCGAACGAGAGATGCGCGAAGGCCGAACGGCGGCACTGAGCCTTGCAGAAGACGCGGAGCAGGCAAGAGGGGAGCTTGCGGAGCACCAGGCACACCTGGAGAAACTCGTCGAGGAACGTACGAGCGAGCTCGCTGAAGCCAAAGAGATAGCCGAGTCGGCTACCAAGGCCAAAGGCGACTTCCTGGCCAACATGAGTCACGAGATCCGGACCCCCATGAACGCCATTATCGGGCTGGACAGCCTCCTCGCCAAGACAGAGCTCGAGCCGAAACAGGTGGATTACGTCGAAAAGATAGGGAGGTCCGCAGAGAACCTGCTCGGTATTATCAACGACATACTCGATTTTTCCAAGATCGAGGCCGGAAAGCTGGATATTGAAGAGACGAATTTTATCCTGACAGATGTGCTGGGAAATCTCTCCAGCATGATCGGGGAAAAAGCCCGCGACAAGGGACTCGAGCTGATCTTCAACCAGGACATGCAGGCGCCGCCGAACCTGGTGGGAGACCCCCTGCGCCTGGGGCAGATCCTGCTCAACCTGACGGGCAATGCGATCAAGTTTACAGAAAAAGGGGAGATAGAAGTCTCGGCCAGGCTCCTTCACAAGGACACGCGGGAAGCCATGCTGCGCTTCGATGTCCGGGATACGGGCATAGGTCTCACCCCCGAACAGCAGGCCAAGCTCTTTCAATCGTTTTCCCAGGCGGACACGTCCACCACCAGGAAATACGGCGGAACGGGTCTGGGCCTGACCATCAGCAAGCGTCTCTCTGAGATGATGGGCGGGGAGATCGGCGTCGAGAGTTAACACGGAGAAGGGAGCACCTATTTCTTTACCGCTCGGTTTAAAATCGGAGAGGAAAAAGAAAAACTGGTCGCGCCAGAAGACCTTGTCGGTATGAGAGTCCTGGTGGTAGACGACAACGAAACGGCCAGGGATGTTCTCAGGGCGTATCTCGATGACTTCGCCTTTCAGGTCACCGTGGTGTCATCGGGCGAGCTGGCCATACGCGAGCTGGTGCAGGCCAAGGCCGCAGAGGACAAGGAGTACGATCTTGTTCTGATGGATTACCAGATGCCCGGCATGAACGGCATCGAGGCCTCCAGGCGGATCAGGGAGACCCTCGAAAACATGGAGGCGCCGAAAATCATCATGGTTACCGCTTTCGGCCGGGAAGAGATCATGGCCCAGGCGCGCAAGGTGGGCCTGGACGGGTTCCTCATCAAACCTGTCAGCCCCTCCATGTTATTCGACACCATCATGGAAGCATTCGGCAAGAGCTCGGGGTTGACGAGCAGGCGCGAGGCGGCCAGGGAGGGCAAACCGGAAGGGTTCGAGAAGATTCTTGGGGCGAGAATTCTCCTGGCCGAGGACAACGAGATCAACCAGCAGGTGGCCGCTGAAACCCTGGAGCAGGAAGGGTTCAGGGTGGACATTGCGAACAACGGAAAGGAAGCCGTCGAAAAGATCAGCTCCGACTACGACGTCGTGCTCATGGACCTGCAGATGCCGGAGATGGACGGCTACGAGGCCACGCGGGAAATCCGCAAGGACGATCGGTACAAGGATCTGGCGATCATCGCCATGACCGCCGATGCCATGACCGGTGTAAAGGAAAAGATTCTGGAAGCGGGCATGAACGATTACGTCACCAAACCCATAAACCCCAAAGAGTTGTGGCAGGCGCTGGCCCGGTGGATCAAGCCCGGCGAGCGCGAGCTTCCGGAGGGGTTCGGGGAACCGGCCGCCACAGGAGCCGAGGAGATCGAGATTCCCGCCATCGACGGCCTGGACGTGGAAGACGGCCTGGCGCGTGTGGGCGGGAACCGGAAGCTGTACCGCGATCTGCTGGCCAAGTTCCGGCGTGATTTCGCGAGTTCGACAAAAGATATCAGGCAGAACTTGGCCAAGGACGATCTGAACACCGCCGAGAGGATCGCCCACACGGTCAAGGGGGTGGCGGGCAACATCGGCGCCGGGGGGCTGCAGGAGAAGGCGACCGAATTGGACGAGGCGCTCAAGGGCGAGCAGGAGGCGCGATACGAGGCGCTGTTGGCCGGCTTCGACGAGGCGCTGCAGGCACTGACCAGCGCTCTCGAAAAGGCCGGGCTCGAAGGCGAAGAGGCGGAGGAAGATGCAACGGCGGGCGAAATACCGCCCGAAGAGCTGCGCCGGCTGCTCAACGAGCTAGAGCCGAACCTGAAGAGGCGGCAGCCGAAACGCTGCGCGCCAATTCTCGAGGAGATAGCAAGGTATACACTGCCAGAGAAATACGCCGGGGACCTGGGTGAGCTCGCCAGGCATATCAAGCGGTACAAGTTCAAGGAAGCGAAGGAGGTTTTTGATCGCCTCATAGGATAACGATAATGTAGAAAACTGTGTCCAGACCTCTTAACGAGCGCTCCCCTGCATGAGGTTGTAGCCGATTTGGATGCAAAATTCGAACGTGTGGCCTTCGGAGAAGAGACCGTATTGAAGGCGTAGATGTCGCCGTCCAAATCTTGTTCTTATTTTGAGTGACTATTCTCGCGGGCGAGCCAAAAAGCTACATATTTACCGGCCAATAAGGCTATCAACACTGCCAGATACAGCTGGCCGGTGACACTCATCAGAATCGACAGAGACTTGGCTGTTGGTGTGAGGGATACAATTTCGCCGTACCCCAAGGTCGACATGGTGACAAAGGCAAAATATATGAAGTCGTGGTGAATGATGACTCCACCTGCCTCGGCGGGAAAACTAAAGGCCTGCTCACCAATCCTCATGGCCAGGCCCACCAAAACGCTGAAACCAAGACCTAATAAAAGATACCCGTTAATGGCCTCGAGGATCACCCGGGGGGTGATGCGCTGTTGACGTACGATATGACTTAGGAGCTGAAAAATCACTATAAAAAAGATGACAATAACCACTTGGGTAATCTGATTCAGAGTTTCTATCATGATCCAGCCGGTGACCACCTTCAAGATTACCGCTATCACGGCGAAGACAAAGAGGGGACGCCGATGCCGCTCGGTACAGAAGACAGCCGCAAAAAAGATCGCAACAAAGGAGTAAGTATAGAGCGGGGTATGGAATTCAATCGAAAAGACAGGGATTACAAAAACGAGAAAGCTCACCAGAAACAGTAGCGATGAACTGGCCAGAGTTTTAATTCCTTCTCTGGCCTATTTTTTGATAGTTTCGGAAACACGTTGTTACCTCGCCCACAGACGCTTTTTCGACTCGATTGCCAAAGATACGTTGTACAACATCCTGCAGTACAAGGAGGAGCTGTCCTCGCAACTGAAGGGCAGCCTGGTCAAACTGTCGGCCGTTCAATTCGCCTCATCTCTGATCGGAAGCATATTCGCCGGGCCCATAGGCTCGCTCTTCGGCCTGTCACCGGAATCCGCGGCCGTGCTGAGAGTCCTCTTCTTCGCTCTCAGGCGCCGGGCTGAACCTTCTTCACGCGGCAGTTCCAGGGTATCCCAGGCCCATGGGCACGGCATACCTTATCGCGATCAGCATCTCTTTCCTGGCGGTGCTGGCGCTGCTTTGCCGATCGGTGTCGGGAATCGAGTACGACATATTTATCAGACAGGAAAACTAGTGAAACTTCCGCGCCATGGATAATGGCTTGTACGATTGCGGACTAGCTTGGGTAGAAATTAGGCTCATATTATAGTAGAATTCATGACAAGAAGATAATTCGAGCATTATGAACATAAGAGAGGTTATAAGGCTTATCGAAAAAGATGGTTGGTATCTATCAAGAACGCGAGGAGACCATCGGCAGTACAAGCATGATTCAAAATCCGGATTGGTCACAATATCGGGCAAATTCAGTGATGGGATACGAAAGGGGACTTTGAATAGCGTGTTGAAGCAGGCCGGTTTGAAGGAGACTTAAATGCACCGTTATCTTATAATAATCGAGAAAGCGGATGGTAATTATTCAGCGTACTCACCTGATCTGCCTGGATGTGTGGCTACTGGTGCGACGGTAGAAGAAACGAAGGGCAATATGACGCTGGCCGTCGAGTTCCATCTTGAAGGTATGAAGGTCGAAAGGATTCCAATACCAGACGGAGCAGCAATTTCAGAATATATAACCGTTGGTGAAGAAAGGATCCAATAAAAGCAGGGCCTAACTATAAGTCCGCCTGATTCGCGAGCTGATGCTCGCGCCATCCATATCCAGATAGCTCAATCAGTAAATCTATTTATAAGAAGTTCGAAAATCTTCTGTGCCTCTTTGAACTTGTACCTCTTGATCAGCTTGTCCAACTCATCGAGATTACCTGCATACTCCTCTGGAACGTCGTAGCGAGCTATCTCCTCCAGGATCGAAGCACAACGCTTTGGCTGTCGCTTCTTCAAATTCGGTTCCAGTTCGCCCAGTAATCGGCGCAACTCTTTAGGAGACAACTCGCCGGCGGTAGCTTTCACCTCGTGCTGACTGTCACTGAGTCCGGCTTCCTCGATAGAGCCAATGAGTGCCTTCAGTGACTCGTCGAATCGAGTCAATAAGGCTTCATAAGCTTCACCCCTATCCTCCTGCAATGCCGCATCCAGGTTCGTCGCCTTCTCCTGCAGCTCCTTGGCCCCTAGGTTCCCCGAAGCCCCTTTAACAGTGTGGGCAATCCTTTCGGCCGTATGAAAATCCTTCTTCCCAAGGCAATCTCTGATCTCCTCGGTGGAGTCCGCAAAATCTCGTGCGAACTTGAGCAGCAAGTCCCGGTAGAGTTTCTTGTTGCCGCCGACCCTCTTCAAGCCGTCTTCCGCATCCAATCCATTGATGATCGGGATCGAGATCTTATCGTCTGATTCTTGCCTAGGTCCCCGGAATCCCTCCGGAAGTTCCCTCTCCCCCGGCTTTATCCACTTCGTCAACGCCGCCCAAAGCTCTTTGGGATTGATGGGCTTCGTAACGTAGTCATTCATCCCTGCTTCCAGGACCTTTTCCCTTACGCCGGTCATTGCATCGGCGGTCATTGCAATGATCGCAGTGTCTTTTTACCGATCATCATTGCGGATTTCCCGTGTGGCTTCATAACCGTCCATCACCGGCATCTGCAGGTCCATAAGGACGATGTCATAGTCAGGGCTGATCTTTTCAACGGCCTGTTTTTCATCGTTTGCGATATCTACCCTGAATCCTTCCTGCTCCAATGTCTCAACGGCTACCTGCTGGTTGATCTCGTTGTCTTCTGCAAGCAGTATCTTCGCTCCCAGAATTCTTTCGAATCCCTCAGGCTTCTGCGCCTCGACTGCATCTCTCATCCTCGCCGTCCCGGAGCTCTTTCCGAATACCTCCATGATCGTATCGAACAGGATCGATGGGCTCACAGGCTTTATCAGAAAACCCTGCAGACCGATCTTCTCGGCCTGTTTCATAATATCTTCCCGTCCGTGAGCGGTGACCATCACGATTTTAGGAGTCGCCACATTTTCGAGGTTTTCGCGAATCCTCCTTGACGCTTCGATCCCGTTCATGCCCGGCATCTGGTAGTCCATCAGAACAAGATCGTACTCCTTGCCCTGCGTCGCTTTCGCCTGCACGAGCTCGCGCAGAGCTAGATCTCCTGAAGAGACCATACTCACTCTCGACCCCTATCTCTCCGCCCATCATCTCGGACAGTCTCTTGCTGATGGTCAGACCAAGGCCGGTGCCACCGTACTTCCTCGAAGTGGAGGAATCGGCCTGAGTGAAGGACTGAAACAGCTTCCCCCGCTGTTCGGGAGTCAATCCTATGCCCGTGTCCCGGACCTCAAAGCGTAGCGTGGCTTCCTTTTCGTCATTTCGAACCAGCTTGCTCGAGACCTCGATCTCCCCCTTTTCGGTGAACTTGATGGCGTTGTTGGTCAGGTTCAACAAAATCTGTCCCAATCTCAGAGGATCTCCCACAAGATTGGTCGGCACCTGCTTGTCCTGGTTGAAGATCAGCTCCAGCCCTTTGTCCCGCGTCTTCTCTCCGATCATACTCGACAGATCCCCCAGCACGTCGTTCAGCACAAAGTCAGTCTCCTCCATGTCCAGCTTGGCGGCCTCGATCTTGGAAAAATCAAGTATATCGTTGATGATGCCGAGAAGGTTTTTCGCTGATATTCCGATCTTTTCCGCATAATCCTGTTGTTTCGGCTCGAACTCTGTTTTTGCGAGAAGGCTGCCCAGCCCGATGATTGCGTTCATCGGGGTGCGGATCTCGTGGCTCATGTTGGCCAGGAAGTCGCTCTTGGCCATGGTCGCCGCTTCGGCGGTCTCTCTAGCTTCTGCCATTTCTATTTGAGCAATTTTCAGCTCGGAAATATCCTGAGCGACACCATTCATAACTACCGCTTTGCCTTTATCATCTCTTTCAACATATTTATGCATCTTGTTCGGCCTTAGGTTTTCCACTGTCATTTGCTTTTCCGTCCAGGGAATGGAGTGCCCAACGGTTCAAGTTGCCGGGCTGGTGTAGCCTTCGGCCCTGATGCATGCTGCCGCATGATCGTCTGACAGCAGCTGCAAACGAGGTGAGACCCTGGCGCATTCATCGATGGCGATGGGGCAGCAAGGGTGGAAGTGGCAGCCCTTAGGGGGCCTGAGAGGACTGGGCACTTCGCCGTGAAGAACAATCCGCTCTCTCTGCGCTTCGATTCTAGGGTCCGGGATGGGGATCCCTGAGATCAAAGCCTGCGTATACGGATGTCGGGGATTCCGGTAAAGCTCTTCGCCCTCCGCGATCTCAACCATTCGTCCCAGGTACATCACAGCAATGCGGTCACTGACGTGGCGGACCACGGAAAGATCGTGCGCTATGAATAAATATGTCAGGGCCAGCCGTTGGCGCAATTCTTCCAGAAGGGTCAGGATCTGCGCCTGGATCGAAACGTCGAGCGCCGAGACCGGCTCGTCGCAGACGATGAAATCCGGTTCAACTGCCAGCGCACGCGCTATGCCAATGCGCTGCCGTTGGCCTCCACTGAATTCGTGCGCAAATCGTGATGTCATCTGCGGGTCGAGGCCAACGAGCTGAAACAGCTCAGCAACCCTGTCTCTGTACTCCCTGCGGGACTGGTACAGTTTGTGAATTCGTAGACCTTCGCCAACAATCTCACCTGCGCTCATGCGGCGGTCCAGGGAGCTGTACGGGTCCTGGAAAATGACCTGCATGCGCCTTCGCATCCCATGCAGCGCGTCGCCTTTGAGACCGGTGATGTCTACACCATCAAGAAGGACCTCGCCGGCGGTCGCTTCTTCCAGCTGCAAGATGCAGCGTCCGAGGGTTGTCTTGCCACTTCCGCTTTCGCCGACAAGCCCAAGCGTTTCGCCTCGGTTCAGAGTAAAGCTTACGTCTGTGACCGCTTTGATAGAACCGGCGCGCCCTCGAAAGGGCCCGCCACCTCCAACACGAAAATCTTTTGAAAGATGGCGAACCTCCAACAGCGGGGCCTGTCGAGGAGGCGTTCCTGTTCCAGAACCCTCCGCCACCCTGTTCCCTGCGCTCATTTTTGCGCCTCCACCGGTGAGGTGAAGTTGTCGGCGAGCCAGCATGCTGACCGGCGCCCTCCATCTACTTCCCGAAGCGGCGGATACTCCCGCTCGCACCTCTTAACGGCAAACTTGCACCGCGGTCTGAAGTGACATCCCTGCGGTAGCTGACCTAAGTCAGGAGGACGGCCCGATATGCCCGTGAGGGTGGACCGCTTGGGCCTGTCCAATCTGGGTATTGATTCAAGCAATCCCTCAGTGTAGGGGTGCTTCGGCTCGCTGAATATTTCGAGGCAGGTCCCTTGTTCGACGATGCGCCCGGCATACATAACATTTATACGGTTGGCATATCGAGCAACCACGCCCAGATTGTGAGTTATGAGCAGGAGCGCCATGCCTCTGTCCCTGCTCAGGTCTTGAAGCAGATCGAGGATCTGGGCTTGGATTGTCACATCCAGTGCAGTCGTAGGTTCATCCGCAATGATCAGGCTCGGTTCACAACTCCGCGCTATCGCAACCATAACGCGCTGGCGCATGCCGCCGCTGAACTCATGCGGATATTGCTTCACTCGGCGCTCAGGGTCGTTGATTCCCACGGTCTCGAGAAGTCCAATCGATCTCTGGCGAGCCTGCCGCCCCGTAAGGCCAATCTGGAGCGTCATCGCTTCAGTCAACTGGGTTTCGACATTCATCACCGGGTTTAGCGATGTCATCGGCTCCTGGAAGATCATAGCTATCCGCCGCCCGCGCACGCTCCGGATTTCGTTGCTCTTCAAGCGCATCAGGTCCTGCCCCTCGAAGAGGACTTCGCCGGACACGAAGCGGCCGGGAGGAGTCGGGACCAGCTGAAGGATGCTCAGCGCGCTGACCGATTTCCCGCACCCGCTTTCGCCGACCAGCGCGACCGTTTCGCCCTCTGCAACGTCATAGGTGATGCCATCGACAGCTTTAACCACCCCTTCTTCAATGTCGAAGTAGGTCCGCAGGTTGTTAATCCGGAGTAGCGGCATAGTATGCGAGCGTAAACGATCCATAATCCTACCGGCTGGTGTCGATCACCGGTTTACGGCCCCTTCCGACAGAGACCGGCAACGGTACTGGACCAGGGTCCTCTGTCTCCGCCATCCAGTCCGCCAGCAGGGCCCGCATTTGTGATATCACATCGGCGTTCCGCGGGTCGTGAGCGACGTTTTGCAGTTCCCACGGATCGGACTGCAGGTCATACAGCTCGTCATCTGTCCGAGCTGATGAACCCGCCGGTGTATTCCCGGCTGGAATCGCCGGGTCGGTGACGTATTTCCAATTACAGGTCCGCACCATCTTTCGCCTGCCTTCCGCCTCGCGTGCCCATAAGGAACCCATTACGGCCGGCGAGCCGTGCGTCTGCGGAAGCTCTCTCAACATTGCCAGAGTGAATGGCGGTCCACCGGCGCCGTACTCTGAATAGGACGCCTGGCGCGGGCTCGCTCCTGTAGCCGTGGGCAACGGCTTACCCTGCAGTCGCCTCAGTTGTTCAGGGCTCAGGACCTCGGAGTCTGTTTCGATCAGCATCAACGGGCCCGCGGAAGACAGATCGTCCCCCGGGGCGACAGGCTGCGCGCGGGTGAAGTCTGCCAGACCGCCGAGCTGGAGCAGAGTAGGCAGAACGTCCACCAGGTTGACTTGCGAACTGTCGACAACGTTTTGAGGCACTCCCCCGCCAGGCCAGGAAACGATCATAGGGACCCTGACCAGGCAATCGTAGAAAACGCCGCCCTTGCCCATCATCTTGTGCTCACCAGCGAAGTCACCGTGATCAGCGGTGAAAGCGATGATCGTGTTGTCTCGCAGGCCAAGTGAGTCCAGCTTGTCCAGGACCCTGGCTACACCGTCATCGACGAATCGGGTCATTGCGAGATAGACGGAGACGGCGCGCCGCACTTCCTCCTCAGCAGCGCCCTCAGTGTGGAGCATCTCATACAGCACCCGGTTGCGCTCCGGCGTCCCGGGACCGTCAAACTCCCCTTTGCGCCCGGGTGGAAGTTCGATCGATTCGGGCGGGGACATGTCCGCATACTTTTTCGGGACCTCGAGAGGCGTGTGGGGGTCCGGATATGAGACCAGGATGGCGAAGGGCCCGTCCTGCTGCCCCGTGGGTACCGAGCCATCGAACCGGTCTCCGGTGGCGGCGCGCTCGAGGAACGCCTCGACCTGTGTCGTGATCGCAGCTGAGGAATAGCCTTCCAGTGGGTGTTCGCTTATCGCGCAACTGCCGGCGCCGCTGCCTCCCGGCATGTTCCTCCGAGTTTGGTGAGATTCTCGGATCACCTCCTCCGGCGTCACCCAGTCCATGCCCTGCGTGCCCTCGACTTCTCCCAGGTAATCACTGCCCGGAAGTCCTGTGTGAGACATCTCGCAACGCACATCGAGCGTCGCAAAGTCGGACTGCTGAATGAAGCAGTGGTTCTTGCCGATGAGCCCTGTCGTGTATCCCATCGCCATCCAGATGCGGAAGGCGTGCAGCTCGCCAGGGGGCATCAGAGTTTCGTTGCGCCTGCCCCCAGTTGAATGCGCGTAGCGAGACGTCATCAAGGAGACGCGGGCGGGAACGCACAGCGGGTGTGGTGTCACCGCGTTTTCGAAGCGCACGTCTTCTGCAGCCAGCCTCTCGAGACCCGGCGTCTCGATTCCGATCTCGGAGTACATGCGGAGAGCCGACCATTTCATCTGGTCTGAGACGATCAAGACGATGTTGGGATGTTTTGTCCGGGGCAATTGATTCCTCAAATCACATATCTCCCGAAGATCGTCAGCCTCGCCCTCGCAGATGGGGGTCGAGCGTGTCCCACAGGGCGTCCCCAACCAGGTTGATTGAGAGCACCGCGATCGCAATGGTCAGTCCGGGGATGATGGCGATGTGGGGCCCGAAGCGGAACGCCTGCTGAGCGAACGTCAACATGTTGCCCCAGCTGGCGGTTGGAGGCTGTACTCCAAGTCCAATAAAGCTGAGTCCTGCCTCTGCCACGATAGCGGCGCCGACCCCGACCGTGAACAACACCAGTGACACGGCCATCGAGTTAGGCAACAGATGCCTGAGGACGATCCGTAAGTCAGAGGCGCCCAGGGCCCTGGCAGCATCTACATATTCCATCTGGACCTGGGAGAGGGCATGGGAACGGACCACCCTCGTCGTCCTGGCAACAATCTGAAGACCTAACGCAGCGATCACGCCCCAGACCGTGAAGCCCAGCGCGAGAACCACCGCCATTGCCAGCACGAGTCCGGGAAGCGATACCAGCACATCGACCAGCCGCAGTACGAGCAGGTCAACGGCACCGCCGCGGTAGGCGCTGACAATCCCGAGCAACGTGCCCGCCAGTGTCCCGATCAATGGCGCCACAACGCCGACGAAGAGCGATGTCCGCCCCCCATGCTGCAGCCGCGTGAAGATGTCCCGGCCAAGCTCGTCGCTGCCCAGCAGCAACAGCTCGCCCTCAAACCCTCGCGTCAACGGTGGTTGCGCCTTGGCCGCGATCGTTCTGTGTTGCTTAAAAGGCGTGAGCAGGCCCGCCGTAGATACAAAGAAGATCAGGATCAACAACACGAACATGCCGACCGCCCCGGCCGGATGCCTGCGGGCGAACCGGAACGACCAGCGTGCTGCTCTCCTGCGCGAATCACGTGATGACAGCCTCTTGGGCTGACGCTGAAGCCGCTGGACACTCGGGTTACTCATATCAAGGTTAACTCCCTCGAGTTCATCGTCGGTTCCCCGTGAGCCGGATCCTAGGGTCAAGCCAGACGTACAGAAGGTCGATCACAAGGTTCCAGAGCATTACGAAGAGACCCAGCACAACGACGGCGCCCTGGACAAAGATCGTGTCCCGGTTGCCGATCGCCTCGATCAACTCCTGCCCCATTCCGGGCAGGGCAAAGATTCGTTCCAACACGACGGCTCCGCCCAGCAACGCGCCAAAGAGGAGCGATGAAAGCGTCAGGATCGGCAGGATGGCGTTTGCCACCGCGTGACGGATGATTACCCGCCTGGGGAGCAGCCCTTTGGCCCGCGCCGTCCGCACGTAGTCCTGGTTCAACACCTCCAGCATGGTCGAACGGGTCAGCCGCGTGGCAGTCGCCGCGAATGAGAAACCAAGCGCCAGTGCAGGCCAGATCAGCCGCTGCAACTGGTTGACCGGATCGTCCAGGAAGCGTGTCTGAAATATCGGTGGGCTCCAGTTAAACCACGCGACCAGCATCAAGAGAATGAGAATTCCAGTCCAGAAGTTCGGCATAGAGACGCCAACAGCTGAGAAGGTACGAAGAATGTTGTCGATCCAGGAACCGCGTTTGAGGGCGGAAATGATCCCCAACGGCAGCGCGAACAGGAGACCAACAAACACGGCCATCAAGGCCATCGTGAACGTGACTTCAGCCTTGTCGGCGAGAACCTTGACTACGTCTTGTCTTTTCAATGGTGAGAATCCGAGGTCACCCCGGAGCATGTCCAACATCCACCGGCCGTACTGGACGTAGAGCGGGTCATTGAGCCCCAGTTGCTCTCTCGTGCGCGCCAGCGCTTCCTGGCTCAGGACCTGCCCGTCGTCGGACGTCAGCGCGATGGCCGCGTCTCCCGGTGCAACCCTGACCAGCAAAAACGTGATCGTCGCCAGAAGGAACAGGTTCGGGATCAGTAGGAGTATCCGACGGACGATGTATGCTCCCACTAGACGCCCTGCTTGTCAGCTAAGAACTCGAAGGCTGCAATGGCTGACCGGACGCCGCGTGGCAGCATGACATGTCCATTCCATTTCGTGTGCCGGGCCACTACTTTCTGGGTGAATCCCCGTCAACCCAGAGATCGTGGTACCAGTGAAGGTTGAACCATTGGCCCGTGCCCGGTGTCCGTCCATTCACGTATTTGGCAATCAGCTCGGCGGAACCAACCTGCTTGTCAAAAGGCACTACGGGTACCCACTCTTCCCGGGTGATTCTCAGGGCTTCCCTGATCATCTTTTCTCTCTCCGGTCCGTCATGCGTCTCCACGAGCTTGTTGTACACGTCGAGAAATGCCTGCGGCGGCTTGGCAGCGAACGGTTCTCTGCCGCCGGGCAGGTACTTCTCGTGGAAGAACGCGGACACGCTGGGCAGCACCACGTTCGGCGTACCCAGGTTCGCGGCAAAATCGCCTGTATTCCGCGCCGCGGTCGTTGCCGTACGGTCGAGAACCTTCAACTTCACCTCGATGCCGGCGTCTTCATAAATCTGGGCCACCAGCTGGGCGATCTCCTGGAAGAAGGGAGGGGTGGACTGCAGGAGCATGGTGAACCCGGTCAACCCCACAGACTCAGCCAGGGCCTTCCCCTCTGCCAGAGCAGCGTCTCTCGTTGCCTTTGCCACTTCCGGCAGGTTCGGTATCTCGTCGAGGAAGGGGTCGACCGTGCCGAGGAATCCGGTCGGTATGGTTGCGTTTTCCCCTGTCGGCAATCTCGAGAGCTGCTGCATGCGCAGCCTGTCGAACAGGAGATATACAGCTCTCCTGCCCTCGAGGGTATCGAAGGGGGGTTTCGAAGCGTTAAAGAGTACGTAGTTCACTCCGGCCAGAGGCGAGACCTGCATCTGCACTTTGTCTTCGCCGATCGAACGGTATGCGCCCATTGCATTCTGGAACTCCGCCGGGTCGTAGCTCGTAATGTCTACCCGGCCGGTCTCCTGAGCGGCGATCCTGGCCTCCGGATCCGGCAGCGAGATCGTCGTCACCTTGTCCAAGTACGGGAACGGGCTGCCATCGGGCGCAGAAAGGTAGAATTCCGGGTTGCGCACCGTCGTGATGAACTGGTCAAGGGTCGTTTCGCCCATCATGAAAGGTCCGGTGCCAACGATTCGGTCCGCTCCGTTGAGCCCGCCCTCCTGTGAAACAACGTGCTTGGGAAGGATGATGCCCCAGGCGCCGGCAAAATTAAGCAGGAAGTCGACGTCTGGATCGGTCAGCGTGAATATGACCTTGTTGCCGTCGGCTTTGATACTTTCCAACAGCTTCATGGCAGACAGGCGCGGGAACGTCAGACCATCGGGAGGATTCTTGGCCCGTTCGAAGGTAAAGACGACGTCGGCGGCGGTAAATGGCTTGTCGTCGTGCCACATGACCCCCACCCGCAGCGTGAAGGTAAACTTCCTCGCATCGGTGCTGATTTCCCACTTGGTCGCAAGGTCCGGAATGATCGTCGTCCCGTCTTTCGGGTCGAACCTGACCAGGTTGCTGTAAATGCGCTGCATGGTTTGCGGGGCAAACCAGACGGCGTCTGTGTTGTAGTCCCAGAATCGGTGCACGCGGGACGTCCCGCGGATCAACTCGCCGCCCCGCATATCGGCTGTAGACGCTTGCGTCGTTTCTGTCGATTTCGGTTCAGCCGTTGATTTCGAATCGGGCTTTTCGCTCTTGCCTTCGCAGACCGCGAAGGCCGGCGTAAGCACCACCAGCACAAGAATCATGAGCCGCTGGACCAGATAACGTTTCGGTAACAAGGTCATATGGAGCTCCTTTAATTTATGAGGTGGCGCAGCTATATGATGAAGTGATAACGCTGTCAAGTCAGCGAGCTGATTTCGCAGGACGGGGGATGTCGAATGCCTCAGGAAATTGATTTTTCGAGAAACGCCTGGCCGACTCGAGGATAGGCCACGGTAAGGCCGGAAGAGATGGGCATGGATAGTCCCGCACTCGATAAGGCAAGGGAGTTTGGGCTCGCCTGCAGCGGCTCAGGCTGCAATACGCCCGGTGGCAAGCTGGTCATGTCGTGGGGATATCCTGAGCGGAAGATGCGCATATTTTCGGCCGGCAAAGGTATCTGTGTAACGGGCCTTGTCCTGGCCATCAAAGACCGCAAGATGAAGCTGGGAGACAGCGCGCGCGAGCACCACTCTTCATTGGGTGCGCGAAGGACAAAAAGGCCTATGAGTCCTTCTGCGGATTCGCTCCGGAGGCCCACTTTTAGCCCTCGGCTGAATATGAGCTTGCCCGGGTAGATCGGCTTTCTTCATCAGAAACAGAACAGGCCGATTCTTCCATGAAGGTTGCAGCAACTCAGAAGCCGGCAGATGTTCGCTCTTGCACCCTAAAGAAGCACGGCGGGCTATAATAGGACATGTCCGGCCACTTACCCTTGGTTCGTGCGGCCGGAATGCCGATGGTGCGCCAGGCTCAGCCGCCCACCAACGACCACCGCCGTTGCGGAGCATAGAGTCCATACCCCCCTCTGTCACTTACAAGCTCATAAGGCAGCAGGTCAGCCGGCAGATGGTTCATATGCATAAGATCTGCGGTCTTACGACCTAATATGCGAGCTCCTTCAAATTCACCTTGGTTGAGCAACATGTGGGCAAAGCGCATATAATCTCGAGCAGTTGAAAAAAGCCCATGGTCGCCCCTAGCAAAACTTGGATCCGATTCAGGACTGGTTTTGGATATGTCTATCCGTTCATTACAGACAAATCGAGGGGCCTA
>SDBV01005970.1_pt1 | contig 17017 bp, 39 predicted proteins | sample 2277081 | NCBI WGS metagenome assembly SDBV01 (sample SAMN10402039, study PRJNA504765) | marine sediment metagenome | isolation source: marine sediment core GS10_PC15, 223 cmbsf | place: Arctic Ocean: Southern Knipovich Ridge | collected 2010 | reverse complement strand
ACTCATCCTAGTAGTCTTTATCTCAACAAGGTTCTCACCACCTGCAACCTTAAATATCATATCTGGTCTGTATGTTATTCCATCTTTCTCATACACTGGGGTGGTTGCATCCTTAGGAGTCATAACATCCTGTAGCCCATAGCCTACAGCAAAGAACATCACCTCCTCATCAGTAGGTTCTATAACCTGTTGGCTATCTAGGTATGACCTGGTGAGACATCCTACTAATGTAGATAGATGTATCCCCTCACGCTTCTCCTTGATTTTATAAAGGTCGGCTAGGTGGTTGAGTATCTTACGGTTAAGTTCAGGGTTTTCTATTCTTTCCATTTCATTTACCTTCCTTGAGGGCTTGCTTATATTTTCTCATCTCGGAACGCCAACTCCCAGAACTTCGCAGCCCATTGTCAAGCCTATCTATAAAACTTATCATCTTCTCCCGCTCCTCTTTCCTGACAATCTCTTTAGCAAGTGTAATCTTGATATCAAATTCCCTCCGCATTTCGAGTATGAGTTCATCGTAATCCTTCCTTATCCCTCCCTCATCAAAGAGGGCATAGATTTGGTCAAGAGTATCTATAAACTCCTCATCCTTGCATTTCCCGTTGAACTTGAGTAGGATTTTATGCTCAGTAACCATTAGGTTCACAAGTGCTATGATTTCATCGGCTACCTTCTCCCTATCAGGTCTATGGGCTTTGGCGAGTTGAGACCCATCTTCTGCTTTGCCTAGTTTTCTGTTAGTCCTCATGTAACTATTCATTTCTTAGCCTCCTTTAACTTGTCTGCTAGGGGGATATACTGGTAATACCCATATCCTTCGAGGGGGTGTTTTTTTAACCTCAACCATGCTACTGTGATTAAGACGATAACCACCTGGATGATAACGAGGTCATAAGCTAGTTCAAGCTCTGAGTCTATTGCAAAATATACCACACCGCCTGTAGCGTATATGTAAATTGCCATTGTTGCCAGTCCTGCGAGAGTACCAGCAAAAGATATAAGTACGGTGCTAGTTAGTAGGTGTTTCATTTAATTATCTTATTTAACAGGTTTGCCTCACCATCAGCTCGCTGTGCCACTAGGCAAACTATCTTGCGATTAAAACAGCCATTCTTTTTACGTGAAGAACAACAATCATACGTATCACAATTTATTTCAATAAGCCTTCTTCTTATTTCTGTTGTTTTCATCACCTTTCTCCTTTGCTATTTTCCTCATGTTTCTAACATATTCTCGGGCACCTGGGGATTTTGGTACGTAATTTCCTTTTCCTTTAGGCATCTATCTACCTCCTTATGGTGCAGGTGTTTCATTTAGTTTTCTTGAGGGTTTGCCTCGTTTCTTCCCTAAATTCCAAAAGATAGATTATATCAAGTATACTCCAATTAGGATGAACTCTAAGGGCATCCTTTATGCACCTGATAATGTCAAATGATTCACCCTTGCACCACTTACAGTGAAATTGGCTTGATGCTCCCTCCCTCATCAAAGAGGGCATAGATTTGGGCAGCAATTTTGTCCTTATGTGCTAAAGTGAGAAAGAGGTAACCATCATCCTCTACTAATTCACCAATGCCATCCAACGCATCCCCCCTTCTCAATAGACCAGGACTTAATATTCTAACTAGTTCCTTCTCCCTCTCGGGTAGTGTAAAAGGCTCCTTCCTCTTGCCCTTACACTCAGGGCATACCTCTTTATCCCTGTGGGCTTTGGCAAGTTGGGCTTTGGCCCCTTCCTTCACCCAAGCTGACATTGAACATTCCTCTTTGATACTTTCTATTTCATCTGGTGTCAGTAACTCACTCAATTTATCCCTCCTGTTTTTGGCGAGTTGGGACTTTGCCATATACTTGCTTACTAATTCAACATATACTTTGTAAAAGTTAGCTCCGTGCCTTCTTCTGCCAACTTCAAAGTGGTGTGCAATTTCGTGGAGTATTCTTTCTTTCACTTGCCACTTGTAACCATCTAAATCTTGCTCACAAAACAGCACCTTCCCGTCTAAATAAATACTAGGTGATGTTGGTGTAAATTCTAAAGAGAGAGCTACACCTAAATCGTCAGTCACAAAGGTAAAGAAGCTAATTAACTCGGACTTAGACATGTTGCCCATATTACTTTCCCCTGGTGTCAGTTCACTCATTTCTTAGCCTCCTGGGTAGACTCATTAGCTAATTCCAGTAATACGTCTGCGTGGCATGGTAGGGGAGAACACCAACAGACTAAATCCTTACCCTTTAGTTCAGCGAGTTGCGTTGCAGAAAACCCCTCAGCAATCATTTTTTTATACATTAAGATTACATCATCCCTATTCCAATAGATGTTATGTTTTTGCCATCCAATTTTGTAAGGATTACCCCACTTACTAGGTCTGCCCACATAGACAGCATCGAGTGGTATAGTGTCTGTGCGTTTGCTAAGAACCTTTGGCATTCTCCTACCCCTCCTATGTGCCTTTATCTGGCACTTGTGGCATCCCAGCAATTATTCCCCAAATAGCCACCGAGCCTGAATCCTTTATCGTCACACCACTTCTTAGCAAGTCTTTTTAAGAGAGAAATATCAGTTATCATATCAAGTCTTAATCTCTCATCTTTGGTAGCAACTGACAAGCAATCCGTTTTGGTTATTTTATGGTAATCCATTTATCCCTCCTTCTCTACTGGCTCAATCCAGCCATGTATATTGTAACTTGACGTAGTGTGGATGGGGTAATTGAAGGTCTATATAGTAGATGTAATTCCCTGCCCATGCCATACTACCAAAATGTCTTTTGCCTGATTCTGCAAGTGGTATCACTTTCTCCCCCATCAGTCTGCCGTTGTAAACCGGTGTAGGCCACACCAAGTAGCCATCCTCAAATGCCTCCCAGAACAGGTCAAGTGCTGCATCCTCGCAATCTTGACCATAGTGCATCCAGTAAGGTTCAAGCCAGTCTTTAAGTTCTTTCTCATTAAGGAACGGACGGGGCATACCCTGAGCCAGGACTGCGTTAGCTCCAAGAGATATTATCAGAGCTATGAGTAGGACTGCTATTATGGTGTTCTTAATCATCTCAACTCCTCAGCAGAGTTCTTTGCCTGAGCCGCAATCGGTAGGTCAGATTACCTCATTACTGCTACCACTCCGATGAGTCGGGGCATGGCTCAGGCTTGCCAGCTAGTGCCTCCTGTTGCAACTCTATGACCCTTTAGCATCTCTGTCGGGTTCGCCAACCTCGACAGTGCTTACACTGGGAACATTCCTCCCTACTCGGTTAGGTCGCTAACCCTTACCTTTCGGGTAGCTGACAGACTTGCTGGTAATAAAGTGTCTAGGCTTTCGTCCTGCCATCCATACCCACTACCTGCTTACGGTGGCGTCTCCCATACCAGCAAACTATTCAGTTGTCCTACTTCTTGTGGAATACTTCCTGGTCATCCTTGGTAAACTTTCCAGCAGTTATCAGTGCATTAGCGAAAGACCCAGGTGCAGATGGTGGCTGAGATATAGCCTGCAATAGCTCTACATCTCCTCGAACTACTGGGTTAGCCATAGCCTTGGCATTGAACTCAGCAAGCGTACTCCCATCTAACATATCCATTGCTAAGTCCATAGGATTCTGTCCTCCACCTACCACTCCGGCACCTTCAACCGAGTAGACAGTCCAGGTAGGAGTGGGCACATCTGCCCTGCCGTCTCCTTTTATTCCATTCCATAGTAATGGAGCTTTGGGACGTCCTTCCTCACCGTCTGCCATAACAAGACCCATCCTCTTGCCTATGCACTTATCCAAATCCATCCTGTCTTTAGGCTTAAGATAGCTTGGACTTCCAGGGTCAAGTTGCTCTGCTGAGTATTGCTGGTCAACTACATCATTGAATGACTCACTCCATACTCCATACTTGGATTTCTTCTTGTTCGATTGAGTTAACTGTATCGTATGGGTAGGAAAGTGGTATGGTTCTACTGCCTCTAGAATTTCTACGCTACCAAAGTTAAAGTTTACCTTGACAGACTTTGTGGCATCCTCACCCTCTCCATAGAACTTGTCCTCTGTGGGCATACTGGCAAATAGACCAGTAAACCTTCTAAGAGGCCCTAGACCTCCCTCGATAAGATTCCTTGTGGTGATTGGTCTCTGTTCTGAAGTCATTTACTTTATCCTCCTCAATTTATTATCTTCATAATTACTATTGTTATGATGGGTATTACTATAAGTCCCACCACAATGGCTATCTCTTCTTCAATAGCTTCACCTCCATTGTTAGTATTGGTATATATATTATACCACAAAGTGCGGTCAGTTGTCAATAGCTATAATGGACTGGACAGTAACGGATAAAAAATAATCACCCTATATCATATATACCATTATATGTATTTATATAACACACTTAACTCTAATACATCTCTGCATGGGACTAAGTATCCCTTATGGTGTATGCTAGAGTACTTGTATATTTCACAGAGATGTATGAATCGTAAAGCCTGTCCACTCATGACAAATATAACTACCTTGCGTGCACTAGTCTTAAACTCCTCCCACATTGTAAGTCTTGAGTCATACACGAAGTAATTATATCCCATAGTATGATGACTGATTGCCACCACTGTAGGAGGCTGCTCTATTACTAGTTCAAAGGGCAGTTTCCTGCTAGTAATATTATTAACCTCAAATCCATATTGAGTAAGTTGCTTAACTACCATTGCCTTTTGCTCTTTGGTTCTTCTTGCCCATCTGTCCTTCTGTGCTTGTATCTGCTTTTCAGTAGGGTTCATTACAGCCTCATAGTACTTCATACCACTGCGACCTACACCACTTCTTTTCATTGCTACCTTCCTCCTTTGACGTTATATATAATATAGGATATGTTATTATAGGGCGGTAATTTTTTATACATTTACTCTAGAGTTTTCAAATCAAATGAGCCTCTGATGTCCATGTCCTCATCAGTAGGCATTATGCGAGATGTTATATGAGGATGTAGAGTGCCTCTATCCCAACGGACTAACATGCGAGGGAGTAGACCTTCACTATTGCGATGTTTAGTGAAGGTTAGAGATACTCGAGTGTCAGTCTCATCACCTTGTATAGGGTCAACACGAAGTACAGTATCTACCCAACGAACCAAGGCCCTGCTGCCTGTAGCATCTTGGCTACCTAGGTCTACTGGTCTGCCTTTATCATCTGTAACAGATTTGCGGGTGTGATGGACTATTATTATAGAGGAATTGGTGTCCTCTAGCAATCGGTCTATGTTATCTAGCATAGGTTTGAGGTCTACCTCTGAGGATAGGTCCTTACCAAATAGTTTGAACAGTGGGTCGAGGATTATAACCATAGATGCTGAGGGTAGGTGTTGGATACAGGAATAGATGTTGTCCTTGAGTGACTGGAATCCAAAGGCATCATCTATGTGGATAGAGCGTTCAGTGCGAGAGATTACTCGGGTAGGATAGGCATAGGCTAGAGTTGCATCAGTTAGAGTATCATCATTATCTGTATCAGGTATTGGACTTGCTCTTGCTATGAATATTTCCTTGCTACCTATGCAGTACTTTTCAGTACGTTCTCTGTCTATATACATGGGCATTTCTGCTTGGAGTTTGAATACATTAGATTTGGTAGTACGGAAGCCTAGCCACTTGGAGCCTCGGGCTATAGAGTGGGCAGTATGTAAGGCGAGGATAGACTTCCAGCTACCTTCATCTCCAAAGATTAACATACGAGTTTTGGAGTTGAGTACGCCTTCATGTATTATGCGAGTGATAGTAGGAGGTTGCCAGGATATGAGGTCTTGGATAGTGTATAGGTCTTTGTTGTGCTTGTGGACGTCAGAGAAGTTAGTCAAGGAGTAGTCCTCCAATCATTATTGCATGTATGTGAGTACTATAGACGATAGACTACTGATTGTAATTAGGTATGATACCTTTATACTCATGGCATCTGTAGCAGGTCATGACTCCGTTCTCAAGTTCAGATGGAGGTGAGCCACAGAATATACATATGAACTCACGCTTAGGGTATAGTGCCCAGGCCATTAGCCTAATGGGAGTAATGTTGTTACCATCTATATCAGGTGTGTTTATAAAGTGTCTGTATTCCTCAAATATACTGTTCATATGATATACTCCTTAAGTCCAACGATTGAGACTATGCGGGTAGATTATGTGAACTATCTTTCCCACTTTCCTGCAGTATCTTATAGTTGCCCAAGTTCCAGACCTCAGTACTTCACTGCTTTCCCTAGGTATAGCAAACATAACGTCTACAGTATCAACTATATCATGGTTGCGTATAAGAGCAGGCTTAGCTGGAAGAACTACATCTGCTTTGCAAAACGCTCGCTTGTCTCCAGTATCAGAAGCAGGGTGAGCAACAGTTGTAAGGTGGTGCTTCTTGGCAAGTTCATGGCACTGGGCATCTACTCCAATACAATCGCCATGATGCACCTCTACATTCCCTCTGTGGTAGCTAATGGCATCATACAAAAGGATGATATCTACTTCCTTCACTTGAAAGTTGGTCATACCTTTCTGTGTCCCAGTGAATCCTATCTTCATGTAGTAGTACCTCCTTTCATTATACCATGTTTAGTAGGCAGATGTCAAGCATGGTTGGACTTGGTGTTACTGTGCTGAATCTATTAGTTTCTCAATGGCTAGGCAGAGAGCTAAGGCAGGAGTTTCTGCTTCCTCTCTGTATTTACCATTTACCCTAACTGTTATAGGCGCACCTTTGGCTGGGCGATATATGTAAAGTCTTGATACTTTTGGTACTAGCCACTTAAAGCAGGCATCCAGGGATTCAGTGAAGTTAGGTGGCTTGACATGATAACCAGCATCCCTGCCCTCATAAGGCTCTATCCGCAAAGCTACTTTCTCATCACTTGTTTGCCAGTAGTAGTGCTTTTTTATATCCGCTTCCTCAAACCCTGCGAACTCCAGCAGCTTCTTATTCAGTTCTTTCTTATTTACTTCCATAAAATGCCTCCTCTATATGTTTTCTCCATCTGCTGATAGTACTCCTATCCACCTCCCATCTGAAGTATCTACATACGTCAGTCAAGCTACCAAGGAAGATAACGTCCTCCAAGTGGATTTTGTACTTGAGTTCTATGTATCTCATCTTGGAAGTCTTATGGTATAGGTCGGGTAGCTCGGCTTGAGTTAATAGGCGTTTAGTCCGAGGCTCAGTAGCTATACCTTTGCGCTTGAGTATGTCGCGTCGCAGTTTAGCTAGAGATGTTCTCGCCATCTGGACACTCCCTGATGTAGACTTCTGGCACTGTAGGGAACTTACGGCCTCGGATATAACCTGATGTAAATAGTGCTTGGGCAAAGCCACATATTTCTTTTGGGTCTACAAGCATTAGTATAGGTGACTTTGTTGCTAGTATGTTTAAGAAACTTCCGATTAGACTAGCCGCATCTAATACAACCTTGTTTGTTTCATCCTCATGTGCTGTAAGGAATAGTAAATCCTGATACTTTTTGCAAGTGGTGTTGTCATTGCACTTGGCACATCTTTCCATTGCCTGTTGGTGTATGTTGTCTTGGCCGGGTATGTTCTCATTGCTCATTGGGTTACCTCCTGTTTCTTACTGATTCTTCTGCCTGTGTATACGGCAGTTTAGCTAGTCGCTTACGGGTTGCTACTCGTCTGCGTCTAGCCTCGTCACGCTTCTTATTGAAGCTGCTCTTACTCATCTTCCTCCTCATACCAATCCAGTTCTTCCATTATATCCTCCAGTGTCCAGTCTGTGCCGCAGGTGTAGCAGTGCCATGTGCCTATGAAGTGCATGGGAGAGTAGCAGATTTGGCAGGTATAGTAGAACCCTGGAGGCTTGGCGATGTCTAAGATTATGTTATCCATTTCTTATTAGCAGTTCCTTTAGGCATACCTGAGGGCAGGCAACAGAGCCTCTCGTGGCTCTCATCGTGTCGACTTTACTATGTCTCACCCAGTACCTCATGATATCTGACGTCAGCCGTGCAGCAGTTAGTAAGCTGTATGTCCTTGGCGCAGTGCATCTCCATATCTCAAACAGGGTCATGTATTCTGCAAATGAGTTAGCATCTGTTAAGTTATCAAATGCTATTATCTTACCAAACTTTGGCTTGGTGATTCTACCCTGTATGTACTCAAGAGTAATGCCTTTGCTTAGCATTACTGTATCAGGACTGTCCCACCAACCCATACATGAGTATCTCTTACCACTTGATTCATCTACCTTTACTACCTTGTATACAGTTTCCATTAGGTTACCTCCTTACCTTCTGCTTGGGCTAGTGCCTGCCTTGCTTCGCAACAAGCCTTATAGAATTTATCATCATTCGGGTCAGTGTTGTATTCTTGCAATACGGCTTCCAGTGCCTCATACAGAGCAGGGGCGGCAGCTATAAGGTGAGCATTGGCAATCGATTCAGGTTCGTCACCCGCTCCTACATACCCCGTAAGTGCTAATATTTTACGTTGGTTTTCTTTTAGCGTTACGCATATATGGTCTGGTTCATCAACTCCAATATTCCCGATTCCTGTTATCCATCTGCCTTCAGTATATTCCATATTACTTTACCTCCTTATCCATTATGTATTCTACTTCCACTTCATCAAAGCCTAGAAACCTTGGCGGGTCTTTACCTTCAGCTACTGCATTGGCACAGCGGATAGAGTGTATGCCACAGTAGCCACCTGATGTGGTAGTGTGCCAAGTCCAGTTGACACAGTCCTCACAAGATGGTAGAGTATTAGGCACAGTATGTTACCTCCCTTGTTAGGCTAACTCTATGAAGGCTTCTGGCATTCTCCAAATTCCTCCCTTTCGTAGCGGGTTGGAAACAGAATATGTTGGGGTATTGTCATACTCTGAATTACTCCATGCCCGACTCTTCACTCCATTATCCTTGAGGATAGTAGCTTCTAGACCCGCAGCATTAGAGAAAATACAGATACTCTCTAGGTCTAAACCAGTCTTGATTCTTACCTTGTCACCTACTTTGAATTTGTGTTCCATTACCCTACCTCCTTTATATTTTAATTCCTTATCAGCCATAGTCTCAACTCCCACCAGTCAGCGTTCACTGTGTCCTCATGCCTATCCATCTGATGTAGTATCAGTGCTAGTTCTATAGGAGTTATGCGGAAGTGGAAGCCCCCGATAGTGTGGGCTTTGAGTTCCTTGTAGGTCATACCTTACCCTCCTCTTTCTGGACAGTGCCACAGATATACGGTGCTTAGGTAGTAGAGTTTCTCTGTTCCTAATATAGTATTTGGCTTGGTATTCTGCTTGATACTTTCCGTGACACTCTCTACATAATCTTACTAGCCCATTAGGTTGGCGCCTGTCTATACCAAACTCTTTCCTAGGCTTCAGTGTTTGACAGGCACAACACCAACTACTTTTACCGTCATTCTTATGATATACTCTTGTCACTGTAGTGCTACCTTCCTTTACATTCTACTACATGTACTTCCAAGTGGTGAACAGGAACATGGTGTTTGCACTTACTACACTGCGTCAGCGGAGGATTGTATCTGGGCCTGCTGCTACTCGGGCTACTCGCTCACGGTCATGCTTACCCATTAGTTAATCACCTCCCTTTTTATTACTTCTAGTTGATAGGAGTAGGTGTTTCTACCGCCATAAGTAGCAACCTAAGTAGGGCTTGTGCCTCATCAAAAGGTAGCTTCCTTTCATTCTCTAAGTAGTCGAATAGTGCAACTACCTCGGCTTGCCAATGCTCCTTTGTCTCTAGCTTCATTCGACTCCTCCCTTCAGTCATACTGTTCTATACCTGCCTTGAATACTAGTGCTATAAGTATTATCAATAGAATAGTAACCATAACCTACCACTCCCATACTAAGTATATATGAATACCTAAGAATGCTATGAACAAGTCCCTGCCCCTATAGTATAACCAGTGAGAACCAAAGTAGCAGGACTTAATATAGTCCTTCCTCAGGCGCAAGTCCCAATCAACTACCTTTATCATTAGTTCAACTCCTCCATTATAGTATCAAGCGTCTCCAAGTAGTCCAGCGCACCCTGACAGTAGCCCTCAACATAGCTCTTGCTGAGTCCCTTGCCCTTCAATGCTATGATGTCATCTGCACTGGCCTTCATGCGCCTTGCGGCCTCGTCTGTGAGTTCATTGGGTGTCATTGCTAGTCCTCCCTTATAGTTATGATTTCCTCAGCAGTATGATACTCCGTTGGATTGAGTAGCCAGCCCAACCTTAGCTTCTCATATAGATGTATCACTTCTGGGTGAACACACTCCTGTTCGTTGTCTGCCAGTGAATTACCTAGTGCTACAATGATTAGTTCTTTCTCTTCCTGATTCAGTTCCATGCTAGTCCTCCATTCCTTCATATATAATAATTATACCACATAGTAGCATGAGGTGTCAATGGCCTGTTGCATGGTGCAACAGTTACTCAACCGGCTACTACCTGTATGTGGCCATTCGTGTGTGGACTCTGGAGTGTAGCTAAACAGTTCTAAACAATTCTAAGTAAAGTAAAAAGAACCCAGGCTGGCAACTAACCTGAGTTCTTTTAAGTTCCTTTGAACTATTTATACCTGCCCGTCGAGTTTCAACATGGCTACTCGAACTTGGAATCTTGAGTTCTTTCCTGTATCTGCATCCCAGGCCTGTTGGCAAGTTAGTCCGCTATCTTTATATGGACTACCGCCATACTTCTCAAGCAACTCCTTCCATGTTGCATCGAACCTTTTGCCGCCTCCGCCGCCTGATTTTCGAGTCTTAGCGGTTTTGATAAGGCGTACTGATGGGTTGATACCTACCTCACGCACTGCCTCGAAGTCCCAGGTAATCCAGAGACCATCGGCCAGGTCTAGCTTCTTGTCAGCGACTAAACCGTCAATCAGCTTCTCCACGGCCTTGCGTACTGTGGTGGTGATTGACACGAGTGCCACAAGCTTTTCTTCTTGCTTTGCACTGGCATTGGCCTTGGTCAGCTTGTCAAGGTCTCGGGCGAGGCTGATAACCAGCTTCAGGTCTTTGTCGGCCATTGCTTTGCTGATTGCGCCTTCAAGCTCACCTTCGTTCATTACTCGTCCAGGTGCGCCATTGGCTTGTTCATCTGTCATAGTTCAATACCTCCATATTTTATTGTTAAGGTGCTGGCTGGCTGTTACCACTTCCATTACCAGCTACACCCCTATTATATAACAAAGTACACCCAATGTCAAGGGCAAAGAACAGTACTGGCATGAGTATATAGTAGCTGAACTCACCAGTACTCACCCATGCTTGCCTATGCTTACCCATGCTGTATTGTTTGGCCTTAGCCATAGTATGTCCTGGTTGGACTCGGGATGCTTTATGGCAATCAAAAGAGCATGGGGTATGCCAACTGTCCACAAAGAAGGCACCCCATACGGTAGGCCATGTTCTCTGAGCAATATATATACCTAATGCTCTCAGAGGATTTTCTGATTTGTAAAAACCTTTAAGTTTTATCAAGTACAATTTGTAGCTCAGTTTCAATCTCTTTCAATAAGATGTGAATTTTGCCATCCTTGGTTAAAACTCCAAGGTCGGCTTGGTCTATATTCACCACAGCTACTTTACACCCTTTCACAAAATCGTAGTATGTTTTTAGTTCCATAGCTACTCCTCTGGGAGAATTCTCATTCTGTAAAAACCTTTCCTAGACCATTGGTTCTTCAACTAAGTAATTAGTCTTGATGATAGGGATTCCCTCAAAATGAGGCGCCTTGTTGCGCCAAGTAAGCCAGAAGCGACTAATGATATACATGTAGTACTTATCGTAAGAACCAAACCTTAGAAGTATATATTCATGCAGCCTGCCTGCCTTACATGCGTAGGCCATACCCCTGAGTCTATTAGACATATTTGCCTCCTGCTAGTTCTGACTAGGGTCTTTAGGCAGCAGTCCTCCAGGGACTAGTATCTGCGGAGGCTGCACTTGCTTCGTAACCATAGTTGCAGAAATATTTATAGCATAGATACAACCACAGTCCAGGCAAATATCAGTCTTGACTCCGTAGCTGACAGCCTCAGAACCTATAGGCATTGTTGCTTCTTTGGTAGGGTCTATTACTACTCCTTGCCTTACATCCCAGCACAGTGACCATTCAGGTCTGGCGAGTCCACGTGTCTTAAGGTCATTGGACATAGTTTTGAAGAATCGGTTAGTCGATTTACATGCTGGGCATGAGCCAAAGTTTATATTGATAGCTTCCATTACTTTTTCCTCCTATGTTTCTTTGGCGGGTCAATCCTTTTATAGTGACCTCGTTTACTCACTAGGTACTCAGGAGCTACATGGGTTAGCAAGGATTCTGGATATACCTCAGTAAGGTCTGGATGCTCTATGACGATTGATATGGTGTCTGGTTTGAAGTACTTATCAGTTGCGAATTTTACATTTAGTATATTTCCGCCTTCAAAGTCTAGTAGCTTTAGTAGTGCCTGCTTTGATACATCTATGATTGCTGCGTGATTCTTTCGCTTAGACATTATTAACCTCCTTTTTAGCCATATCTATAATTGCCTTCAAGTCATCCTTACTAAGCTGCCCTACTAATATCCATATATCTTGTAACTTATATAGCATTTCCTTTGCGTCAGGTTTCAAGTCCATTAGCTTCTGGTAACCTACATCATCGCCATACTTAGTCATGAGTCTGGTCATTTGCTCTGCGCCATCTTTTGAATTAGATAACCACTTAACCTTCCAGCAATACTTACAACAGTAAACATCTCCACCATCAGCTGCATAAACGCTGACAAGGTAGTGTGCGCTACCTGGTGACTTATCACACTTAGTATCAAACCATACTACTCCCATGATTTTGGCACTCCGCCAAGGTTTGAAATCTCTTCCTTCATGTCCTCCAGCCAGCCTCCCAGTCTTACTATCTCGTCTACTTCCCTTTGGTCTGCCTCTGCGAATATGATGAATTTCAGTCGTTGGAGTATCCTGGCTCTTTTCCTCAGCAGGGCTAGTCTCTTGTCCCTTTGGTCTTTTGGTATACATAGCTTCTTTCTGCCCCTGGTTTCTACAAAAACCCTACGGCTTAATTCATCTAGACCGCTGACTAACCAGCAACATGCTCCATCTGATTCTCTCTTAGCGTGCCAGCGGAAGTTCCTTACCCAGCGTCTAGGCTGGCCGTCGTTGCCTGTGAACCTCATCCACAGTTTTCCAAATACCATTGGAGAACCGAGGTGTATAGGCTCATGGCAATAACTACATTCTACTGTCTTGTTGCAACGAGAAATCCAAACATCCACTGTATTACCATGCACCTCCGCACTTAGGGCATGTTCGCCATCAGTGTGAGGAAATCTCCTTCTTACACTTAGGGCAGGTTTGAGTCCGTGGTTGTATAGCTTCACTTTCTTGCCTTGTAAATAGCCTTTCCCAATATGCCTTTACTTCTGCGTCTGTGAATTTCTGTATTTCTGCATAGGTAAGCTCCCCTCTTGCTTCTCTAGTATCCTGTATATCATTCATTGTTACCTCCATTTATTCTTTACATTCATCCTGCCAGTATATATGCTCTGCTCCGCAGTTCTCACAAAGTGTAACTCTATTCCAATGGTCTATGATATACAGTCGCCAGTCTAGTTCCCACCCAAGTAGCACAAAGTGACCAGCAGATTTTGGGGAATCGGGTCTCGGTCTTGGCTTATCCTCTCTATCTCTTGTTACTGCTGGCGTAAGCACTCTGCAGTTAGGGCATACAAAGTCTACTTCGTCTTCCATGCTATCCTCCGTCACTATGTCACATCTTTAGATTCTGTTTACAAACTCTGTATTAAATACCTTCCGAATTGTATCTAGCTCTTCCGAGATGCCAGCCAGGTTGGTATTGAGTTCGTCTAACGGTTTAGACATTGTAGGGCGTGGAGGTTGCTTGTCTTCAGTATCAGGATGCTCAAATTGGCCATGTATCCACCGTGATAGTTCTTCTGCCCTTAGTAGCACATTTCTACTCTTGTCCAATAGTCCTTCTTCTTTTGCTGTTGCTCCTACTGTTAGTTCTCTATCCTGTGACATTGTATCCATACCTCCTATTTATTTCCAGTATACCACATAGTTCAACAGTTGTCAATACCAAGTATACATCTTTGACATTAAATAATCCATTACTAATAAATGGTATTTTACCACTCTTGACAAGCGATTATTGGCATGGTAGACTATAGAATAGGGGGAACAATATGCCTGATAAAGATATTCTAGTTGCAGAACCAGTTGAAACTCCTCCTCCAGAAGTATCAGTAGCCAGCAGCATTATTCCTTATGCCAGAGATTCCACAGACGCAATGTATCTGGGTTATAGGTCCTGTGGATTTAGTACTCGTGAGGCCACCAAGATGATTAAGCGTAGTGCGACTTGGTTATCCTTGCGTAGACGAGACCCTGTGTTCAGAGACCTTGAGCATAGGATACCTGAGTTTAGAAAAGAACTATCCAAGGAATACGTGGAATTGGAGTTCTTTAGAAATTTTAGGTTAGTGCTGGAGAAGGACTACAAGATTCTTATGAGGTCACTGGAGAAAGCGGATACTGACCATAAGGAGATGACTAAGCAGGAGCATGAGTATCTTATCAAGTTGCGCTCTCAATACACTCCTCAGCAGATGCAGATACTGGAAGCAGTTGTATCAGGCACTGGGGATGGTTGGAACTTTGCCAAATGGGTAGCAGACAATCCTGGGATAATCCAAGTAAGCAGAACAGAGTCTGTTACTATGGTAAAGGATTAATGGCAGGTAGACGTAGACCCACAGCTAAACAGTCTAGAGCTTCTAGGAGAAACATAACTAGAGCGCACGTAGCTAATATACGTAGGACAAGGCCGAGGAGTATAGGTAGAATTAGACCACTTAGAAAACTGACATTTGGAGGAAGGTAGTATGACACCCAAGACCAATAAGCAACTGCTGGCAGAGATACACACAGTTCTATTGGGTGTTCCTGGGAGTAGTGACGATGGTCTTGTTGGAACTGTTAGTGAGCTTGCTACGCAGGTTCAAGGTATGAGCAGGGCTGTGCAAGCTAATACTACTTGGCGGAAGGCCCTAGCCTGGATGGTAGGAGTGGTAGTAATTGGGTTAGCAACACTAGTAGGTATAGTAGTTACATAGGAGAATTAGTATGGCGCACAAGAAGTATAAGAAAAGGAAGAAATGACCACACTGACTAGAGACGAAGCAATGAAGGCTCTGTTCTCCGACAGGCGCATTACTTTAGAAAGTATGTTGGAGATAGAGAATAAGGAAAGGCAGTTAGTTCCTTTCATACTGAATCCTATCCAGAGAGACATGCAGGAAACCTCTGGAATAAGGGATATATACGTCAAGCCTGGGCAAGTAGGAGCTACCTCTATCTGGGCTGGGGACTTTACCATAGATAATATAACCATAAATGGAACTGTGTCAGTTATTATCAGCTATGATGAGTTCAGCGCACAGAGGCTACTATTAAAGGCTAAGAAGTTCCATCAGTCTATCCAAAGGCGAATACCAACAATTCCTAAACTAGACCACAAATCTGCTACAGAATTAAGCTATATAGATAAGGACACTGGTTTCTACAGCAGTTTCTATATCTTCAGTGCTAGGAGTTATGTTATGGGAAGAGGTGAGCCTATACATAACTTACTGCTAGATGAGTATGCGTTCTGGCCTCTTGGAACTCACGAAGCTATTTGGGCATCTGCAGTTCAGCGTGTGCCACTTGTGCTAGGGACTAAAATCAGAGTGCAGAGCACTGCCAACGGTGAGGATAATCCTTTCTGTGAGATGTATAAAACTGCAAAGGAAGGTATATCACTTGGAGTTGGAAGAACTCAGTCTGTGTATAAGCCTCATTTCTATCCCTGGTTCATTCATCCTGAATACTCTATGCTAGTTGATTCTCCATTCTGTCTAGATGGAGATACTCAATTCCCACTACCTAATTTGCAGGAGGATGAACTTGCCTTAATGATGTTACTAATAAATGTCTTCCGACTTGATGAACACGAGGCTATGGATAAACTCCGATGGAGGAGATACAAAAAGGTTGAGGTAGCCTCTATGCGTAGGTCTGGCGAGACCGTGTTCATATTCAGTCAGGAATATCCCGAAGATGATGAGTCCTGTTTCCTCACCGCTAGCGGCCAGGCCTATGACTCTGAGGTTATAAGCCAGAAGATACGAAACTGTTACCCTCCACCTATACATAGAACAGTGGTGAATGACAGAACTGGCACTAGCGCAGGAGTAGACATCTGGTATGACAAGGAAGAAGGAGAAAGGTATCTATTAAGTATTGACCCTGGGAAGGGTAAGTCATCTGAATCAGTAGGCCAGGTCTGGTGTTTTAAGGATGGGTATGTGAAGGATGATAGAGAAGTGTTTCCCGAGATGAAGCACTGCGCAACTCTAGCAGGTTGGTATGATGAGTGGGAGATGGCTATGTATTGTAAGGAGTTGGGCAGGTATTACAATGAGGCTGTGATAGTTCCTGAAGACAACCTGGATATAGTAAGTCATCTAAGGGATTATCCAGACCTATATATAAGAGAAGACCCCAGGAGTGGCAAGTCTAGTAGGGCTATAGGCTGGCAGACAAATGTGTCTACTAAACCTTACATGATTACAGAGCTTAATAGAAACTTGGAGTATATAATCTGCCACGACCAAAGGTTCTGGTCACAGTGCAGAAATATAAGAAGGGATGCTGGTAGTAGGTCAGGTATTGCAGTAGTTGGTGCAGATGACCACCATGATGCAGGAGCTATTGCAGTTGTCTGTAGGACTGCAGTTCCAATAGAAAGAGGCTTAGTTGGTAGCGCAGGTTGGGATGACAGTTGGGGAGTGTAAGCAAAATATGGAGGTAAGTTATGATTAAGGTTGAGGAGAGCATGTCGCACATAGGTCTGTTCAGTCACGGAAATGTTTATGGTGCATTAGTGTTTAGCAAGAATCCTCTACGTAAAACTAGGCTGTTCCTTATGAGGCTAGGTAGGTTTAAGGTTG
>SDBV01005969.1_pt1 | contig 17018 bp, 5 predicted proteins | sample 2277081 | NCBI WGS metagenome assembly SDBV01 (sample SAMN10402039, study PRJNA504765) | marine sediment metagenome | isolation source: marine sediment core GS10_PC15, 223 cmbsf | place: Arctic Ocean: Southern Knipovich Ridge | collected 2010 | reverse complement strand
GTACAGGCAACAGGAAATCTGGTTTTAAGAGTGAACACACTACTGGATACGGAAATAGGCAAGGGTATCTGGAATATGGCTGCTCTTTCTGAATTATTTGATACAGAAGAAAACAAAAGGCTTATCACATCCTTAAACAGTGAATTAAAAAGCAATTTAGAGTTTATATATATCTACCTTTCGCTCATTTATGAACCTGCCTCTATTCAACTTGTAAAAGAAAATATTGAATCGGGCACAAGTGATGGGGTGACCTACGCGATTGAGTTACTGGACATATTTGTTGATAATGAGCTAAAACCAAAGTTGTTTCCATTAATTGACGACACTCCGGTCAATGAGAAGCTTGAAAAACTGCAGATATTCTTCCCTAGAATAAGCTTCAACGAAATTCAAACGCTTAATTATATTATCAACAGAGACTATAATATGATTAGCCGGTGGACCAAAGCTTGTGCAATGAATAGCATGCTTTACCAGAGCGCCGCTAAAATTACCCGCGGTTTGGTGGGTCATTTATTTAATCCGGACTTGTTACTTGCTGAAAATGCCGCAAAGGTTATCCGGAATATTGACAAGAACCAGTTAAATCATTTCCTGGAAAGATTGCCCCTCGACCGCAAGTATTATCTGAGAACTAAATTCCGGAATGTCACTGAAGTAGAAGAGCAGACTTCAAAATACCGATTACTTTATGACCGTGTTTGTTTTTTCCTTGACTCGGATACTTTTAATGGCATACCAGGTTTATTGATTTCTCAAATTGTTGATCATGTACAGGTAATTAAAACCAAAATGGGTGAACCATTACAAACGGATAAAATTATTGGACCAAATCCTCTGATTATTTCAGAAACAGGAAGTATAGAGTTAAAAGGAAAAATTTCCATTATTCTGGGCGAAGAGGAAGTATTTGGAGGGTTTTTCCTCGACAATGAATCCTTGAAGGATTATGAAATAGTATCTGTCACAGATTCGGTTGTTTATTTTCTAGATATTAAACATTTCCTCTCGGTTCTGACAAATTTTAAAGATCAGGCAAAGGATACTATTGAACGAATTGAGAATTTGGATATTAAGCGATTGAAAATTACCGTGAATTAAATTAAACGTTATTAACTATATGCCAGCGAAATTTAAAGTATTAATCAATTATTCCGAAAATGATAATAATCCCAATATTGAAACCGGAAAAGGGTGGGTAGATAGTTTCAATCGTTATCTAAGCCTGATGTTGCGTCAGGTAATTGGAAGTAAACCGGAAATCATCCAAACACAGGGTGGGGATCAAATCAGTGAAGGCGTAATTGCGAGTACAAATGCAATGGTCTGCCTCATAAGTCCATATTTTCTTGAAAACTCTGATTGTATTGACATGCTTGAAAATTTTCACCAGGAATCAAGGAGCGAATCGGGCACCCAGAGGATTTTTAAAGTGATGAAGTCCCCCATACGTATTAAAGACCAGCCAATGCGACTCAGGGCAATAGTTGGCTACGATATGTTCCACTACGATGAAGATAACCAGGAAGCAACGGAGTTTTCTTCCCAGTTAGGACCTGATTCCGAACGTGAATTCTGGATGAAAATGGTGGACATTGTCTATGACCTCAATGAGGCATACCTCAGCACAATAGGAAAAGACCAGAAAAGCACAATTCGTCCAATAAGTGAACGCAAATCGGTTTTTCTTGCTGAAACAGGTCACGATATGACAATCCAGCGCAACATCATTAAACGCGAATTGCAACGATATGGATTTATCGTACTACCTGAACACGCACTCCCCCCCAACAATGATGATATTATTAATCAGGTAAAAAGTGACCTGGGAAAATGCAGCCTTGCAATCCATTTGATTGGCACTACCTATGGAGAAATTCCTGATGGCGGAGAAAAATCATTGGTGGACCTGCAAAACCAGTTGGCATCTGAATGGTGCATTGAACAAAAAGCATCTGCCAAAGAAGCAAAACGATTTATCTGGATAGCTCCTAATTTGCGGGCAGCAAGTGAAAAACAACTTACGTTTATTGAAAACATCAAACGCGATATAGCGGCGCTTGAAGGGGCGGAGATTTTGCAAACCCCTTTGGAAGACTTCAAGAACATCATCAGGGAAGAACTGTTTGGAACAAAAAAAGGAATATTCAGCTTTTTGGAAGAAAGCAATTCCAGCGACAAAAAACAGAAAGTCTATCTCATACATGACCAGGTCGACCGGGCTTCAGTTGAACCTTTGATCTCTGAAATAGAAACTATGGGCTATACGGTCCTGGAACCCAATTTTAAGGGTGATCTGCTCGACATGCGGGAAGGACACATCAATAATCTGCGTCAGCTGGATTTTGCTCTGGTATACCAGGGGCATGTAAACGATCAATGGGTGAAAATGAAACTCCTTGACTTACTCAAAGCACCCGGTTTTGGGAGGAAAAAGCCAATCCTTAATAAAGGAGTATTTATAAGCAAGTACTCCAAAGGGGAATTTGATGACCTTAACAGCGACAAAAATGTAGAAGTATTGCATGAGTCAGGTAACAAACCGTCGAAGAGCGAAATACGGAAATTCTTACAAACGAGGAAACAAGTATTATAATCATGGGGAAAAAGAATATATCAACCACAAAGAAAACAGGAGATCAGCCTGCAGCGATGAACCCTTTCCCAGGGCTTCGTCCTTTTATGTTGGAGGAAAACCATCTGTTTTTCGGCCGTGAAGGGCAAACCGACGAAGTACTTCAAAAATTGTCTAACAATCACTTTGTAAGTATCATCGGTCCTTCGGGAAGTGGAAAATCCTCGTTTGTATTTTGTGGGGTGCTACCTATTCTTTTCGGCGGGTTTTTAACCAATACCGGACCCAACTGGGATGTTATCGTACTTCGTCCGGGATCTTCTCCTATTGAAAACCTTGCTTCAGCCCTCCTTGAAAAAGACCCTGCCTATTCTAATGAACCTAAAGAGGACCATGAGATACGTGTAAAAATTATCAGCACAATCCTGCGAAGCAATTCAAATGGATTGATTGATGCCATCAATCAAATAAAAGAAACGACCAATCGCAACTACCTGATCCTGGTGGACCAGTTTGAAGAGCTTTTTCGCTACAGGGAAAGCGCTGAAAACAAATATTCTGTTGATGATACCTATACATTTATAAACCTTCTGACACAAGCGGTTAATTCCGAGGAGGATGCCTATTATGTGGCCATTACAATGCGGTCTGACTTTATCGGCGAATGTGCGCAATATGCGGAGCTCACCAGCCAGATAAACGACAGCCACTACCTGATCCCGCAGCTCACACGTGATCAGAAACGGGCTGCTATTGAAGGCCCTGCTGCAGTAGCCAATGGGAAGATTTCCCAGCGACTCATCCACCGGTTATTGAACGACCTGGGAGATTCCACAGATCAGTTGCCCATCCTGCAACATGCCATGATGCGCACCTGGGATTACTGGATTCATAATCGTGAAAAGGAAGAATCGGTAGATCTGAAGCACTATGAGGCCATCGGTACGATGTCGGAGGCGCTCTCCCAACATGCCGATGAGGCTTACAATGACCTCAATGAAAAACAACAAAAAATATGTATGGCCCTGTTTAAGGCCATTACAGAAAAGCGTGGAATATATGGGATCCGCAGGCCTACAAAACTAAATGAAATAGCAGCGATTGCAGGTTGCCCGAATAAAGAACTTGCCGAAGTGATCGTTACTTTCCGAAAGCCGGGAAGGTCGTTTCTAACACCTATGCATGGCATAAAACTGAATGCTGAAAGTGTTGTGGATATTTCGCACGAAAGCCTGATGAGGATATGGATACGGCTGACCAATTGGGTAGATGAAGAAGCAGAAGCAGTGAACATGTATATGCGACTTGCTGAAGCTGGCGAGATGTACCAGATTGGCAAAGCCGGTTTGTGGCGGCCACCGGATTTGCAACTGGCCCTTAACTGGCAGGTAAAACATAAACCCGGCCTTGTCTGGGGAGAACGTTATGATCCTGCTTTCGAACGTACCTTGTCATTCCTGGAATATTCAAAAAAAGAATTTGACAACGAGCAGAAAGTTAAGGAATTGCAGTTAAAACGGAAGCAGAGGAATCAACGAATTACAATGCTGGTACTCTTTACAGCTACAGTGATTTCGATCGGGTTTTTGTTGTATGCATTAGATCAAAAAACGTTCGCTGATCAACAGTTGGTTGAAGCAAACCTTGCAAAAGATGATGCTGACATACAACGTGATTCTGCCGACATTCAAAAACAAGCAGCAATTTATCAATCTATGGTTGCAGATACTGCAAGAATAGAAGCCGACACCGCGGCAAATAGAGCCTTACGCTCAGCAATAATAGCAGATATGGCCAATGATACGGCACAAGTCCAGCGAACAAAGGCAGAGGAGTCGCGATTAATTGCTATCCAGAGACAACGTGATGCAGAATTGGCCACGGCAAGGGCAGATTCAGCGAATGTTGAAGCTCAATTAAGTGCTGCCGAGGCAAAAAAACAAGAGGGTATTGCCACCGAGCGCCGTTACCTTGCAATTGCCAAGCAACTTGGGTTAAAAGCAACCCAAAATGTACCCGATCCTCAATTACGGGGCCTGATGGCCAAACAAGGCTTTAACTTTAATAATCAATACCAGGGAAATCCGTACGATGCAGATGTTTATGCGGGGTTGTACGCGGCACTCGAAGCCTTCATAGATCCGATCACCCTTGGCCTGCCAGGTCATAATAAAGAATTGTATGCCATTGAGGCATCTCCTACGGATGGCTCCATTTACACGGGTGGCACCAAAGGAAGGATATTGAAATGGACATTCGACGAAGAAGATGTTCAATCTGAAATTATTATTTCTACCCGGGAATCCACTGCGGAGATAAAGGATATTGACATTTCACCTGATGGAAACTGGCTGGTAGTTGCCGGGAAATTTGAGGACAAAAATACTACTTACCTGGAAGCATATAATTTAAACAATAATGCACGCAGCACAATCGGTGGTATTCGTTCACTAAGCCCGAGCGTGTCCATTTCTGCCGACAGCAAAACCATTTACTATATTGATAATGATGGCATGGCCATTGGTAAAGTTGATATGAACGGCGATAATCAAACTATAATCAGGACATCGGAAACGGCAATTAAAGATCTGGACCTGACACCTGATGGTTCATTGATTGCCTATGTTGGAACAAATACAAAACTTATAATAATAAATACTTTTGGCAATGTAATTAAAGAAGTCCCGGATGGGAGTATCCTGGAATCGGTAAAATATAGCCCGGATGGAAAATATCTTGCTTATGGCGACGAATTTGGGAATATAAATTTATTTAATACTTCCGATTACAGTATTGTAAAAAGATTCACAGATCACACAGGTGCAATTGAAGATATTGATTTCAACAATATCAATGGAAAAACAACCTTTATGGCTTCGGCATCGCTTGACAGAACAACCCGGTTTTTTAACCTGGAGCGGTTAAACGACCCTCCGATCACGAACATAAGTCCTTATTTTGTGCTTTCGGTAGAATTCACTCCAGACAATCAAAATGTATTTGCAGGTTCGCAGCGTGGATTGCTAAAATACTACCCCATTCATCCGGAAACAATGGCTGACAAAATGTGTGATTACCTTACCAGGCAGATGGATGCAGTTGAATGGGAAGCATTTGTGGGATCAGATATACCAGTGGAAAATACGTGTACCTCAATTTCATCCAGTAGCAAATAAAATATACTATGAAAAAAGTAAATTATTATATATTGGTACTATTACTTGCACAGGGAATTGCGGTAATTGCACAGGAGGAGCGGTGTACACAAAACCTGGAGGAGGCACAGTTGAGGTACGACGAAGGGAGGATACAGGACGTGGAAGGATTGGTATTGAGTTGCCTTGACCAGGGGGCGTATGACAAAGCACAGGACGTGCAGGTACTCCGCCTGATGATACTTTCCAATATTTTTATGGAAAGAACAGGAAGGGCCGATACCCTGATGCTCCGCCTGTTGAAAAGGGACCATGAATTTGCGCCCGACCCGATCCTCGACCCCACCGAATTTATCAACTTGTACAATACGTATAATTCAGATCCAATTTTTAAGCTGGGTATAAAAGGTGGTCAAAACTGGTCCTTTACGGATGTTACCCAACTCCATACGGTTGGCCAGGAAGGAGCTGTTAAAGAGTATAAAATTGTAAATGGCATCCATGTCGGGTTATTGGGTGAGTGGGAGTTTAAACCCCGATGGATATTGTACCCTGAAATTGACTATTCTTTACGGATATATCGAAGGGTTGAAGATTTCCAGGGACTGATAAGTGGGGAAACATATTCTAATTCTGACATAACAGAGACTTTTACATGGATTGAAGTACCGGTTACTGTTCAATACATTCTTGTTGACAAACCAAATTTTAAGCCCTATGTATTTCTGGGTGGATCGGTCAGCTACCTGATTTCATCAACTTATTCCGGCGACCAGAATTTTCGCGACAGGCAAAACAACTCCCAGGTAAAATTAAATACCATAAATTCAACTGACGACCGCAATACCGTCAATGCAAATGCTATCCTGGGTGCTGGGATAAAGATTAAAGCGCCCGGAGGTTTCTTTGCCGCCGAAGTAAGGGCAGGCTACCAGGTCACACAACTTACAATCGATGCTAACGGCCTCGACCCCGCAGATCCGGACCTTGTCCATGGCCTTTGGGAGTGGTTTGACTCCTTTAAACAACACTATGCAGCGGTCACTATTGGTTACACCATTAACATTTACAGACCTAAAAAACTGACAATCAAATGAAATACTTAAAATTTGCTATTGCTGGCTTGATTGTTTTTTCGGCGTGTAAAGATCTGACAAATACGTCTCCGGAGGAGACCACATCCTATATCAGGTACTTTGGTGATGTTGGTGAAAGCCTTGGAAATGATGTAATACAACTATCCAATGGGGATCTCCTGCTTATGGGCGTTATCAATACCGCTACAGCATCGCAAACCGTCCTTTTCAGGACCGATGCATTTGGAAATATCCAGAGTGGCTGGCCAAAAGTATTTGATGGCCAGGAAGGTATGGCCATACAGGCAGATGCATCAGGATATTATATTATCGGTGATAGTATAGATACTGAAACGGAAAAAACATCCATGATTTTAACAACCACTGATCTTAATGGCGGCAGTGAATCGTCCATTACTGTAAATGGAAGCAGTATAAATGGTGCGAGTATATCCGCTGATTATCACGGTACCGGTCTGGATGTGTCAGGGAGTATTGTTGGCCTGGGTTATATTAATGAAAATGGTGCCAGCAATCTTCTTCGTGTCGGTTTTGACCTTACTAACAACACAACTTCATGGGAGGTAATAACTCTCAACGGGCCAAATTACCTGCCTGGAAAATCAATTTTATCTACCGGAGACGGTCATATATGGACCACTTCACGCACCATTGGTGCAACAACTTCTGTATTAGTGGAGGTTGGAAGGGAAAACCAGGGTACCGGAAATTCAGACGAAATTAACGGCGAGGTTGCAACTCAGTTAACTGCCATTCCCGGTGGGTTTGCAGGTATAGGTACCACGCTTGGTGGAAAAGTACTTGTATATGTTACCGATAATGCAGGAAACATCCTTTCAAGCAATGAGTTGGAGGACGGTAGTGGTAAATCGATCAATGCCACGGCAGACGGATCAATCATCGCATTATCCATCGTGGTCTCGGGTGACCAGGGCCGGACTGATACCGATTTTTTAATAACGAAAATGAATACAACCGGTAGTAACGTGGTATTCTCCACTCGTGTGGGTAGTACCGGAGATGAGTTGGACGGTCGTATAATTGAAACTGCCGATGGCGGCTATATTGTTTTCGGCACCACCGATTTTGACGGCGTAAAATCAATGATATTGATAAAAACAAATGACAAAGGAGAATTGAAATTGTAAAGCAGAGATGAAATTGTAGCGTAGGAATTTTTTAACCTTTTACCAGATGTAAAATGAAACGAGACGGGATTTACAGCAATTTTAAAAATAATATTATGACAGCGAAGGGAGGGATAGAAGAGAAAGGTAAAAAAATGTTACGGAATATATTATTGGGACTGCTGCCGGTTTTTATTTCAACAATTTCCCTGGCACAACCTACTTTTACCAATGCACATTTTTTTGATACCAATGGGGATGGAACTATCGATGAGGTGACTATCGAAATGAGCGGAACAATTAGTGATGCAACCGTAGTTAATACTGACTTCTCAATTGGTGGCTCAGCCCCTGGCTCCGTACTGGCAACAAGTGTAAACTCTCTGGACCAAGATGATACAGATGATAAATTTTTTACCTTTCCGGTAAATATCGCCGGCACTGAAGTTGCAGCTGTGGCATATACCCAGGGGATATTATCAAATGGTTCACTGGTAGACACAAACCTGACAATAACAACTGTGGATGCCGCCGCGCCAGTAATCACAGATCTGCAAATTGAAGATACTGATTCAGACGGGCACATCGATAAGGTGGTAGTTACCTGGTCAGAAAATATTGATACTGACGATGGGTCTGCACCTGTTGTTGCTGATATGGGTACCATCCTGTTGCCCGATGGCAGTACTGCCGGTGGTTTTGGTAATGGGAATATTACCGATCCTGCGGGTACTTCAAATACCATAACCGTGAGTAATATTACCGGTCAGGGCACCGTGAATACTGCTGCAGGATCATCGGATATTGATGGTTTAACTGGGCTATGGGAAGATGCTGCAAATAATGCAGTGACGGCAACCGGAGACAATACAGAAACTATTACCGATGCCGCGGCTCCAATATTTCTTAATCTTACAATTAACAATGCAGCTAACACCAACGTAACCCTCAATTTTAGTGAGCCTGTCGGTCGTAATAGCGATGCGACGGGAGCTATAAGAGAACCTGAGGAATATGTAATATCAGTTTCTTCAACTCCTGCCGTACTTAACACCATTGGTACTTCACACGTGCAGACTACTTCTGTTGATAACTTAACTATTTCCTATACTACGCAAGCAAATGGAACTGAGAATTTGATCGCAACTATTGCCGGTGCAAATCAAATATATGATGTTGGAGGTAACGCGATTGCTGATGGTTCGTCTGTAAATGCTAGTTTGAATGATGCTACCGGACCATCAATTATAGGATATACACTAGCTGCTGATAATAGTTATATCGATATTGAATTTAATGAAGGTGTATATGCCGCTGATGGCGTATCTCCACTGGCAAATCAGGCGGATGGAACGGATTTCACTATTACATATACTGATAATGGGGGAAACGCAACAGGTGTAACGATAACCAGTGCAAACCTTGTAAGTGGAGGTCCCCTCATTGGTGGTGAAACAACGGTCCGATTAAATATTACTGTAGCTGGAGCACCTGCAAGTGGTGATGAAGAAATTGAAATAAAGGCCGCTGCAACGTCGATTTATGATCAATTACAAAATGCATCCCCTACTTCAGAAACCACAAATAAGCTTAATTTATTTGACAAAATGGCTCCTAGTGGTTATACCATATCAATCCAAAACCTTACCAATGGTTATATAAATAAGGCTGAAGAAACAGACTTTACCTTTAAATTTGCTGGAGCTGAAGTGGGAGCAACATATAGTTATTCCATTGATGATGTCATAGGTAACGGTCCAATTACAGGTACTGACTTAGGCCCAATAGGATCTGCTACTGAAACTGTATCAGGTATTGACATAAGTGCTCTTGCTGATGAAAATATTACTGTAACTGTATCACTGAAAGATGCGAACGGGAACACAGGAGGTGATGTAACGGATACGGATCCTAAGGATGCCACCCTGCCAACCTTTATTAGCATTGTATTAAATACAACAGACAACACGGATGTTACTTTGACTTTCAGTGAGGCGGTTTATGAAAATAATGACCAAACCGGAAACCTGAGAGAGCCCAATGAATACGGTTTTACAATTTCAGGAGGATCAGCAGCTATCAGCAATATAACTGATTCTCATACGGCTGGTACAACTTCTGCTTCACTCACAATTTCGTATTCTACTCCCGCTGACGGATCCGATTTTCTGGTTGTAACCGAAGGTGATAATATTTTTGATAAAGCAAGAAATAAAATGGCAAATAATGCAACAATCAATAAAGCCTTAAATGATCAAACACAACCTGTGGTCACTATCGACGCTCTTGAGACAAATGATCAAACACCACCATTATCCGGCACGGTAGTTGATATAGATCTGACCACTTCAATCAGCGTCAACGTAAACGGCTTTGACTACCCTGCTGTTAATTCTGGACTTGGTACATGGACTTTGGCTGATAACACAATTGCTTCATTACCTGAAGCTATCTACGAGGTAATTGTTACTGCAACAGATGGCAATTCTAATGTTGGGTTAGACGGTTCAAATAATGAATTAACCATCGATATAAGTGATCCAGTTGTAACAGTTGATGCACTGGAAACACTTGACACTACTCCTGAACTTACCGGAACAGTTGTTGACGCTGATTTAACTGCAAGCATTAGTGTAATGGTTGGAGCTGCGGGCCCTTTTGTTGCAACTAATGTGGGAGATGGTACATGGATTCTTCCCGATAATACAATTACCCCAGCATTAACTGAAGGATTCTTTGAGATAGCAGTTACCGCCACTGATGGCGCTGGCAACCAGGGAAGTGATGGGTCAACAAACGAATTAGAAGTAGATACTTCTCCCCCGACAATATTGTCAGCAGTTTCATCCCCGCATGAATCCAATACCGAAAAAGCTTATGTTCTATTAACCTTTAATGAAGGAGTTTATAGTAGTAGCTCAGGAGGTGGATTAACTGCTGATGGAGATGATTATTACACAGTAACTGATAATAACATACCATCAGGTATAAATTGGCACTTTGATAATATTAAAGAGGTGTGGAATGGATCAGCTTGGGTAGACGCCGTAGGAGGAGAGACCCAAATCAGGGTGCTTGTACATGCAAATAAAAATTACACATCTGGGAGTGAAGTTACAATCAATACACAAACCAATACTGTATTTGATCTAAGCGGGAATGGTTCTCCTAATACAACCACCACTGGTACAGTAACATTTCAAGATAATGCTGGTCCTACAATTTCGACTGCCATAGTTGATAATAATAACACCTATATTGACATTGAATTCGATGAGTCAGTATATTCCACCACCGGTTCAACAGGTGGTCTTTCAACTGCTAGCTTTACTATAGATTTTACACCTGATAATGCTACAATTTTTACAGTTACAAGTATTTTTACAACAGATGATAATGGTGTTACTTACGACATACCAACGCCAACAGGTGCAGGTGGAGAGACTAAGTTTAGGATTAATTTTACCACCGATTTACCTGCAAGTGGTGCTGAGCAGATTATAGTTAAACCAGCGACCACCGCTTCTTGGTATGATAATGGTGATAATGTCACAGATACTGATCCGTTGCTTATTATTGGTCCCGTTGTTACCTTAAATGACAAGCTTCCTCCTACCCTTTCTTCAATTACACTCGCTACTACCAATCCATTCGTAACAAAAGCAAGAGTAGGTGACGATGTTTCCGTAACCTTTACGGCAAGTGAGACATTGCAAAGTGATCCTGTGGTTACATTCTCCAGTGACGGAAATGGTGTAACCGGCTCAGTTACAATCAACAATGCATCAGCTCCAGTATATACAGCCACTTACACGGTTGGCACCGATGTGCAGGATATGGATGGAGCAGTTACTTTTACAATCAATTTTACGGATACCAATGCAAATCCTGGAGTAACGGTTACAACACCCGATGCAGGAACAGTTACAATTGACAATAACAAACCTGATATTTTTGATGTCACGTTTAATACGGATCCCATTTACGAGGGCGCATTGATACAAACGGTTTCAGTAATTTTCGATGAAGACATGGATCCCAACGTCACCTTGTACCCTGTTATCAATTTGACAGGATCAAACTGGTTAACTCAGGCAGATATTGGCTGGTTGCCCGATAAACGTACATTTCAGGCAACTTTTACTCACAATCCCACCGAAGAAGAAATAACTGTAACGGTAACCGTTGATGCAGGTGACTCAAAGGATGATGCCGGTAATACAAATAATGCAAGTGCTGGCTTATTTACATTTGAAGTGGATACTCAAAAGCCCCAGGCTACCGTCTCCATTGACGATCCTGATGGATTTGTATTAGATGGTCAATCTGTTGTCATCACTTCAATTTTTGACGAGGTTCTAACTACAGCCCCCGAAATCGTTGTGACTGCAACGGTAAATGGTGGCACATTTACCATGGTTGGTACCGCGCCAACCGCGACCTGGACACATACATACATCGCAGGTGCCACCGAAGAAACGGTTACATACACATTTCAAACTGGCACAGATGCAGCTGGCAATGAGATTGACGCTGCGCCTTTAGGAACAGTGTCATTCGAAATCGATAATACCGATCCTTTTATGACACTGCTAAACCCCTTACACGATACGCACAACATTCCCCTTGGGAGTGTTTATACAATAACCCTGAACGAAATTGTTGTTGGAAGTGGATCATCTGATATATTCCTTAAAAAATTTGATGGGACGACAATTGGTACTTTTAATTCAACAGATGTCTTCGGTACGAATACATCAAGTGAAGACATGACAGGTACAATTGATCTTACCACTGTAGTTCTTACAGAACCTATTTTGGAATCTACTGAATATCATTTACTAATCAATCCTGGAGCAGTTATTGACATGGCTTGAAATCCTTTTGCTGGATTTTCAGACAACACATTCTGGTTTGTAACTACCTTTGGACCTCCAACTATTACCGTACCTGCCGTTTTTGCATGCGTTGGAGAAGATCTTACTATATCGGGTAAATACTTCACTGGTGTTGATGAAATAAGGTTTGGAGGACCAACTGGAGATCTCATCTCACCCCCGGATTTTACAATTGACAATGACGAACAAATTTCTGTAACAGTTTCTGCACAATCATTAACAGGTACCATCTACATGAAGAAAAATAATGGACAAACGTATCCGGCAGGCACACCTGCAAATTCAGGTGATGCTTTTTCTGAATCATCATCCATTACAATTGGACCCAGAGCAGCCACAATCACGCAGTTTGATGTCTCGAGTTTGACAGAAATATGTAATGATGGTGTAATAGCAACATCCACTTCCATCAAAGTTGATATTGATGGTGGCGTAGGCAATTACGATTTAATAATTACCGATGGTGATCAGGACTATGTAATCAGTAATTATACCTCGGGAAATATTATTGTAATCCCCATAACCAGTGAAAGCGACCTCGTCGTTGAACCTGCCATCAATAAATTTGAAATAGTTTTAGTAAGTGATGCCAACGGATGTTTCGTTGTAGGATCAACAAACGGATCTGGTGGTGCTGTTCAGGGACACGTAGTTGATGCTGATTTCCCGGATGAACGAAATGGATCATTTGATCTATTGAAGTTTGAAAGATCAACAGTAGATGCCGGACCAGACCAGGACGTCTGCGTCGTTATTGATTCTGATATAACGCTGGCTGGCGACATCCTGGGATCAGTAACTTCCGGTACATGGGCAACCAACGGGGCTGGCTCTTTCGATGATGATGGAATTGATGGTGCTGTGTACACCATTGAATTATCAGATATAACCCTGGGCCAATTGACATTCACGTATACCTCTGACGCACCCGGAGGTCTTAATCCTTGTGCACCAGCTGAAGATGAAGTGATAATTACCTTTACAACTTCTACCACTGCTGATGCCGGACCAAACAGAGAAATTTGCTTAAGCGATCCTTATGTTGATCTGGCAGGTAGTATTGGAGGCGGCGCCACCGAAGGAGAATGGACAACTCAATCAGGTGCAGCAATACCCGGCTCTTTTGATGATGATCTTAGTTTCACACCACGCTATACAATGAGTGCCGAAGAAATTGGCATGGGTTCAATTACATTGAGATTTACATCTACTAACGCCGTATGCGGTGGTAATCTATTTGACGAAATGACTTTAAGTATTGGAGCAAATCCAGTGATAACTATTAATAGTGGCCCAACAGATTTATGTTATAATACAAAAAATGTTCAGTACTCCGTTAATGGCGCCAGTACAAATACCTACGCGTGGACCCTCCCTCCTAACGCAACCATAATTGCAGGCGATGGATCAAACACAGTTATTGTTGACTGGAATAATACTGATCCTTCTACAGGACTGAGTACAATATCAGTTCAGGAACAAGGTGATGGACCGGGTTGCTTTACTGATCCTTTACTTTTCGAAGTTATGGTAAATCCTTTACCCACAGTGGCATTCACTCCTACGGTAACAAATTTCAGTAAAGATGCCCCCCAGGCTGCATTGACAGGATCACCGGTTCCCGATAAAGTCACAACATTTGGTGAGTTTTCCGGTCCGGGTGTACTAAAGGACGGCGCAGATAATTTTTTCTTTGATCCCGGTCAGGCAGGAGTTGCTGCATCACCTCATCCGATTGTTTATACTTATACCGATGCTAATGGATGTGTTAATTCAACAACACCGTTGGATTTTATCGTATTTGATGCATCGGAAGCAGTTGTGTTGTTTGGTACTGTTACTCCTATTCCCGATGAATTTTGTGCCGATGCTGATCCTGTTGATATTGAACTTTCAGGAGCTTTTTTAGCTGCTCAACTTGGATCAGATTTTGACTTTTCACGTTTTTCCGGACCAGGTATTACTGACCTGGGCAATCAACAATCTGCGACACTTACTCCCAGTGTTCCTTTTGAACGTACATTGGGTGGAGTTATAGAAATCGAGTATTTCAGGAAGAATAAAGTAACTTCTATTGAAGAATCCTTCGGTACACAAATTGTTGTGATCAATCCTGTACCTGTTCCCTCTCCAACTCAAATCGCTGCAGCCTATTGTAGTCATGATGATGCTGTACCATTGACAAGGGATTTTGTATTGAATCCTACAACCGCACCTGGAAGTTTCTTTGATTTCTCCATTGTTGGTGGAGACCCTGACGGGCTTATTACAAACCCGCTGGAAACATTCTTATTCAACCCGGGGAATGCAGTATTTGATCCTGATGATTTCACCGCCAGGACCGTTACAGTACGTTATTATTATATTGATGGCAATGGATGTGATGATGAAAAATTCTTTGATGTGAATGTTTATCAGCGTCCTCCCAAGCCACTGGAAGAAGATATTGTACAATGTGCTGAAACTGATAATATTTTGCTTGAAATAACTGATCCTGTTCCGGGAGCTACCGTAATATGGTACGCCTCTTTACTGGATGTAGGTACACCCAATTTCCTGGACCAGGGGCAGACATTCAATGCGCCCTTGTCCAATGCAAATCTTGTTGACTTTTATGTAACACAAAAAATCAACAATTGTGAAAGTCTTCCAAACCAGATCAGGGTTGGACGTATTGCAGATCCCAGTTTTATATATGAAGGTATTTGCCATGGGTCACCTACGGAATTTGAAATTACGAGCAGCCTGGAAGACATTGATTCCATCGTATGGTCATTCCTGGAATGGGATGGAACACTTATTGATCAAATTTCCGAAATAAGCGATTCCACAACAAATATTTCATTAAAACAATTATATACTTTCCCTACCACCGGGCGGAAAAAAACAAGCCTGGAGTTTTTCTCAGGTATAGGATGTAATGCGCTAGCAACTGCGGAACTATTCATCGTGCCTTCAGTAACGGTAACCGATAAATACTCCGAGGATTTTGAAGGTAATAATGGCTGGATCGCATGGGGAAATGATTCTCCTGTCTCCAGCTGGGAAAATGCTGTTCCGGCAGGATCACATATTACTGGCGATTCGAAAGGATGGGTCACGAATGCCACAGGGATCCACCCTTCCGATGAACAGTCATTTGTATATAGTCCTTGTTTTGATATTAGTGCTTTACAGCGGCCTATGATCTCAATACTTACCAATACTGATGTTTCTTCGAGTGATGGAATTGCATTGCAGTATAGTTCTGATGGCCGTTTCGGTACATGGAAAACCATTGGTTCCGATATTACCGGTATCAACTGGTATGATACCCGGGCCCTGAATAACAATCCCGGCGAATCATCCTCAAATATATTTGCCTATGGTTGGTCTGGTGACTCACCAGGATGGCGTAATTCAAGGCATGATCTTAATGACATCTCCCAGGCGGAACGTGGTTCTATCATATTAAGGATTGCTTTTAACAGTGGCAGCAACACTATATTTGATGGATTTGCATTTGATGAATTTGTAATCTCCGAACGAGAGCGGGTTGTGGTGCTCGAACATTTTGAAAGTACCAGTCAGGATTCTCAGACACAGCTGGATGAGATCAATAAGTTCAACACGGGTAGTGACGACGATATGGTCACGATACAGTACAGGACCAACCTTGATGGCGAGGACCTCCTCTTCACTTCTGAGGTGAATACACGACTGGAGTTTTATGGATTTACTGCATCTCCAAAAGCGATCTTTGATGGAACAGAAACCCGTGATGAAACAATTGACACATGGGCAGAAACAGTTTTTAGCCTCCGTTCATTGATCCAGCCAGCAGCGGATATCAGTATCACATCTGATTTTTCCGCAGAAGGACTATTGCAGGTTACAACCACGGTCAAAGCAATTGAAGACCTGGCAAATCCATTCCTGGTCCAGGTGGCGGTTGTTGAAAAAGATGCAAACGGATTAAAAAATGTTGTTCGCAAATTCCTTCCTGATGCAGGTGGTACCAAATATGATCAACTGCTTAAAACGGATGATCTTGTAGAACTCACAAATGAGTGGAGAACATCAAGTTTGAATGCTGATGCAATCGACCTTGCAATTGTTGTATTCATTCAGGATGAGTCAACAAGGGAGATATTCCAATCATCTTTTGCATCCACGACACCACC
>SDBV01005968.1_pt1 | contig 17018 bp, 21 predicted proteins | sample 2277081 | NCBI WGS metagenome assembly SDBV01 (sample SAMN10402039, study PRJNA504765) | marine sediment metagenome | isolation source: marine sediment core GS10_PC15, 223 cmbsf | place: Arctic Ocean: Southern Knipovich Ridge | collected 2010 | reverse complement strand
GGCGTACCGCCTCCAGCTTGAATTCCCGACTGAACTTCCGTCGTGTCGCTCCCATTAGACACCTCCTGGTCCCTCAATCTGAAAGAGACCTAACTGGGTGTCCACTTTTTCGGGGGAAGATCAGTGGTGACTCAGCTCGGGGGCGCCTAACAAGTCCGTGCGGCAGACAGCGCGGCCCAGTTTTCTAAGAAAGGCTATTGAGTTATGCACCACACCGGACAAACCAAAGCGAAATGATCACACCGCAGCTGATGGGCAGAGCCGTTAGGCTGCAGCGACGATGAGCGCCGAACCAGAGATGGTCGAAGCAATCATCGACATCGAGAACCGGCTGAACCTGCCGGACGGGTTCGTCGTCGGACTCACCTCCCAGGACGACTGGAGCTTCGTCGTTAAGGCACACGCACTGCTTGAGGCAGCTCTTACGGAACTTGTGGTGGCAGGTCTCCGCGATCCGCGAGTCTCAGATTTTGTCGAGAGACTCAACGTTGGGGGCAAGGCAGGGAAACTGTCCCTTGCCGAGCGACTCAATCTGTTGGACGCAGACAACCGCAAGTTTGTGGACAGATTTGGCGAGCTACGAAACACGGTTCTGCACAAGGTGGCCAACGTCACGTTTGACCTGGCCCGACATTTCCGGGATGGGGCTGCAAAGGCCTCCGGGCTAGAACAGTCGCTCTTCCTGGTCAATCGTGTGCCCCTTAGGGAAGCACGCCAAGCTGCTGGCCGGGAACTCACGGGCAAGCCAAAGCCGCTGCTTTGGCTTCATGTTTTGGCGGCCGTATTGGAGATGACCTTCAACGCGAAGCAAGAAACAGCAGATGCTGAAATTGCACGAATTCAGCAGGCGTTCGGGAAGGCCATGGAGCGAAAAAGTGACGAGCAGTAGCTGCCGCCTAACAAGCGCGCATGAAGCTGGCGGCGCCTTTCGTTGGTAAGGAAATCATTGAGTCGTGAGCCTGGCAAGACCTATGAACGTTCAGCCTCTTCTGCGCATGGAAAGTGATAGCGCCGCAGCTTATGGGCGGGTCCGTTAGACCGCACTGCAAATGGTTCCGCAATGACCGATTCGCAACCTCCTGATCAAGAAGCATTGGAGTTCCTGGAACGGCTGCTCAGTCCAGGCTCTGTGGTCTCCTTGCGCAAGCAGCTAAACCTACGCGCAGGGACCTACGCTGTCGTATCTCGCACAGACGACATGATCAAGATCCGCCCGAAGAAGGGAGATGCGGTGAAGATCTCGATCCACCAATTCATTCGGGCCCTGGACGTTGATCAAAGTCGAGAGCTCGGCCCTCCCGAGGGCGTCCTTCACGCGTGCGGCTATTCGGTAGGCATGGGCGGTCGCCCAACAATGCAACGCCGAGTCGTTCTCGAGAGGGTGTTTCGCCTGCCGTTTAACCGGCTACCTGCAGTCGAGAACCGGGACGAATGGGGTGCGGCGGAGTCGCCTCAACGTCTTGGAAAGATGTTTAGTTGTCTGACGGCGTTCGCTGAGAATGCGCGGCGAAGGAAGAATCCACCGCTCGATGCAATCAGTGATTGGGAGTCTGATCGCGCGTGGCTCAGAGAACGGTTCTCTGAGAGCAGTCCTTGATGGGGCAGAATGGGCAGCGGCCTAACAGCATTAAGAAGTGCTTTGTCAAGGGAGCGAGCTGTCCATAAAACGCCGAGGTGATGGTTTGGACTGCATCTGAGCAATGCAATATTACTCCTTGAGGGCACTTCTCGGAAACATCAAGCCCATGAAGCTGGCGGCGCGCTCGTTTTGATTAAGGAAGGTCATTGCAGTTTTGAGGCTGGCAAGTTTCATCAAACGTTCGGCACCTACGAGTTGGCCAGTGGTCACGCCGCAGCTGATGGGCAGAGCCGGTAGGCGGCACCAATGACGATCGAGTCATCGCGGCCGGACCGTACTCTAGCATCACCACATTCGCTCGTTTCGCACTACTTCCAATTCGCCCGGCGGGCGGCCGACACAGTCGCATCGGAGCCATTCGAGTCTGATCGATGCACCCAGGTTGCTGTCATCATCATAATGGTCGTAGGGGCTGCGGAGGCATATCTTAATGCATTGGGTCGGCTGTGGGTTGAGCAAGATGCGGACTTCGTACACGCGGATCGTATACGTAAAGACCTTGAGAACCGCGTCCCTTTCGGTAAAAAGTTGAAGACTTGGCCCGAGCTGCTGTTTGGCCGTCGAATGGAGTACGGTTCGGGAGTGCCACAGGAGTTTCTGCAGCTGGTGGAGCTCCGAAATCACCTGATGCACTTCACGACCACGTATGATCATGTCAGCCACGACAACGTGACGATCAAAGGCCTCACTGATATGACTCGCTTCTATTCGCTGGTGCCGGAAGACGGGAAATCCGCCGTGGACCTGGCAGAGCGTATGATTTTCGAGTTAATCCGCCTTCAAGGACTTTCGGAGGAGCATGTATTGTTGGCCGGGACGCGTTGGACCGGGCGCCCCGCCTTTCCGGAGGAACTTGAGGCGGCACGCGCTCGTGATATACAAGAGACAAGACACCGCGATCCAAAGGGAACCGCTTGACATCAACTTTGAAGTGCAACAATGAGCGTCATCGCGCACAGCATTCCTCCGGGGTGCGGTAGCCGAGCCGTTTTCTGGGCCGGGTGTTGAGCTGGCGGGCAATGGCGTTGCAGTGGTGTTGCGTGAGCCGGGCCATGCTCTGGCGAATGGCGGACAGGGCGTCCGGCGGAGTAGCTTTGCGGATATTGGCGGGCGGGTGCCCGCGAGGGTTCAAGAACACGGCATACTGGCCGGGGGTGGGAGTTATGGAGTTCTGGCGAAATCGAGTTAGACGGATTGCGAACCTTGACCCGTAACCAAGGTGCTCTTGACCGAGGAAGCCGATAGCCTCTTTGAGGCAACCGCGGCGGACCCGAACGCGTGGCTTGAGTCGGCACGTAGCCTCAAGCTTGGAGCACGTCCACTCTTTGAGCAGCTTACTAAGCTGCTTCAAAGCGCTGGCTCCAGGGGAGATATACGCGTAGAAATCCTCGGCTACGTACGGGCCTCGATGCTGGTCCTAGCGGTCGCGTGCGAGAGCCTTCTTAAGGCCGTCGCGGCACGACGCGGGCTCATCGCTGTACGCAACAAGCGTCTGAATCTGGATCCCAGCCTTTCGGCTCGCGGTGGTCACGGATTAACAGAGATTGCGCGAAACCTACGGCTTGATCTAACTCGGGATGAGATCGACTTGCTGCGCCGACTCGAGGAATACCTCGTCTGGGCTGGGCGATACCCGGTATCCAAGTCGTCTGTAGACTTTGTTCGCACGCGCATCGACGATAACTTGCTGACATTTAGTTCCAGCGATTTCGACCTGAGCGATGGATTGTTCGAAAAGGTCACGCCGCTTGCTGAGCAATCCATCTAACACCATTAAGAAGTGTTTTGTCAAGGGAGCGTAGCTGTTTCATGAACGGCGAACAGTGTTCGCCGCCTCGATGGTGTTGCCTGTTCATACTTCTCGGAGCCGCGTACGTGGCGAATGCGTGGTGTATCGACGTGGCGCGTCACCCACAGTGACGTCCAGACACCATTATGGGCTCGGCTGATCACAGCGGTTATGCACGATCAGTCGCGTCGACGTCTCCAGGACGCTCCGGGCGAGCACCCGCCCGCTGTCATCCCGCACCGAGGCGACCGTGGTTGCCTGATGGACGTCAAACGCTACATACTTCGTCGTTAGTTTCATGAGAGCCGCTCCTTGCTGTGGTCTCTGGGTTTTCGTCGACTCCATGGTAGCAGCAAGGGGCGTGCTTTCAATATGGGTCAGGCGTCCTGCTCAGGAACCGAGGTGATGGCTTGAAGCGTACTGCAGTATACGGCGTAGCGTATCAAGAAGAAACGGGACCGGTCGGTTCATATATTCCGACGCTCGGATATCCGACGTCCGCCGCAGATATGTATCGGGTAGGGGCCATCGTGGAGACCGGCCATGAGGGATGGAACTCTTGCTACACCGATGTGCACACTTGCAACAGCCTTGCGAGGTTGATCGAGGGGCCAATCAATACACGCGCAGACCTGCAGGATGCCGAGACAGCACTCCAGCTCTTGATGTGGCACGATCGCGTTGACGTTCTCGTGCCGGGTTTCAAATACAGCATGGGACCGTCATCCGCCTACGCGCGTGCTGACGATCCCAGAACGGAGTTAGCATTCAGTTTCTTCGGCCCATGCGCACCATACGACCACATCTTCGCGGTCGAGCGGGTGGAAGTCGAAGATGGCAGAATAAAGGGGTCCACGCTCCGAGAATCTCCATTGATCGGGATGGCGCTCGACGAGACTAAGAGAGACTATCTTAGTCTGTCTGCTATCCAGGCAGCCGTGCTTGCCTCTGTACCAATCGACATGGGCGTACCGGCGTACCTTACAGATCACAGGCTCACGTCGTTCACAGGGAAACGCGGTTTCTTTGGCAAATTCTACTCCGCCGTAGAAAAGGACTGGAATGCAGCAATGGCGAGCGTCCCGGATATTGAGGCGGTTGTACCGTTGCCCCCATTGCTCGCTGTAGCTCTAACACGCGCGTCGAGCCGATCGACCATCCCGGACGCGATCACCGAAATGCGCGACGAACTGGCTCCGGTTCGTACCGAGTTGCTGGGACTTGCGCAACTGGTGCAGGGCGCCCGCAAGCAAGTGGAGATCGAACAGAAATGCGCAGATGTCCAGCGGTCGTTTGAAGCTGTCCTCGCCGCATCTCGATACCCGGAGCCGTCGTTTTTACTCCCGCTCTTGAGGCTCTACAAGGCTGCCAAGAGCCCGCTCGAAACGCTGATCACGATGCTGAATCCGGAGTACGTACCCCGCGACCCACGTTTAGTAGCGAACCGTACCGTTACTGGGCGAACATTCAGCAAATTACTGCAAATCGATTCAATGCACTCGCTTGTAACACACTTCTTCACCGCAGCCGAAATCCAAGCTCTAGAGAAGGGTGAACATGAGCAGGACGCCTAACACCATTAAGAAGTCCTCTGTCAAGTGGACGTAGTAGTCTTCTGAACCCCGAATGATGTTCACCTCCTTGTGCGTGCTGAGGGCGTTTGGGTCTACTGATGGTTAAGATCGATATCACTCTGGCGATGGACGTCTTCGGTGAGGCGCCCGAAATACCAGATCCTCTACCCACGCATTGTACGAAAGAGGTGGCCATTGCTAACGCCCTACTCATAGGTCCAGTGAAGGCACGAGCAGAAATTATTCTGGCGTGTGATCCTGCAGGAATAAAGTGGAAGGCGCCAATCCGACAGTATGGGTCGCAGTACGGCATTTGGTGCGATGCACCAATCATGGGATCCATGAATGAGTTTGATGCGGACTCGCGCTTACGTTCTTGTGTGCAACTGTCCCGTCTTATCCATCCGACAAACATCGGGTTCAAATTTGCTGGCCGACTTTCGTACGACGGCGACGGTGACATACTAGAGTTTGCACCGGCCCGGCTTCGAGGCGGGGCGCAAGTGGCATATGTCGCCGACCCGACCAAGAACTGGCTTACCGACTCACACATTGAGCAACTGCGGAGTCTGATCGTGGCGTTCGACCCCAGCGTACTTCCTAAACGGGTCACTCAAGCCCTCTTTTATCACGAGTACCTACATCAGCTGTACTACGTCGATGCGCGTTGGCCGATGGCTACCACAGGAGTTGAAGCACTCGTTCACACTGACAAATACCAGTCCACGGCTCAGTTTGTTCAGAGAGCACTTGCCCTGCAGGAAGAACTAGGCGTCAAACTGGCGACTGAGACTGACCTGTACGATATCTACGACCTCAGATCGCGTTTCGCACACGGTAAGACGGTGGGTGAACTCGACGGCCAACAGAACGTGCTTTACACGGCTCTCGAGCAGATACTGCGAACGTCGATCCGTCGTGCCATCGAAGATCCACAGTTCGCGGGCATCTTTGCCGATGAAGATACCCTGCGGACCCGATGGCCCGTCGCATGACGCCTCTGGCAACAAAGCTACAGGCACCCATGAAGCCGTCACAGCTACTGCAAGAAATCCCTTAGCCTCTTCCCGTACAGCCGAGCAAACCGCTCCAGCTCGACGACATCGACCCGCCGCTCTCCTGACTCGCACTTGGATACGAACGACTGCGGCTTGCGGAGGGCGTGGGCCACGTCCTGCTGTGTAAGGTCCGCCTCCAGACGGGCGGCTCGCAGCTTCTTGAGAAACTGCCGGTAACGAGGGGAATGGACTGTGCTCATGAGGCGACTTATTGTCGCCAGAGAGCGTATATCCCTTGTTGGAATATCCCAAAACGGGATATATTACGATGGCTCCCTTTTCAAAGGGGGAACGATTGGAGTCGGGCGAGCGACCGCCACAAAAACGAGGATTGCACAGGTAGTTCGTGAAACAAAAGACAAGAGAGGAAACCGTGAGCGACCGACGGATGATCCTAGCAACTGTGTTGGCGGCCACCTTCACGGCCTGCGCGTCTGCCCACACAACACCCCAGGCCATGCCCGGGCAACAGCAGTTGCGCTACCCACGCCTCGTCGTCGCCGCGCTGGACGACAGGGAGGCCCCCCGGGTGCGGTGGTACATCACCCACATAGGACTTATCGATCAGGGAAACAGTCTCCTCATAGGTGACGAAGCACAGACCTTTCCGCTAAGAGGCGGTTGGTCCTGCCAAGTCGGGTCCACTTCGAAGAATCTGCCGCTGTACGAAGTGCGCCATACTCGCTGCGCCAACGGAGAATCGGTCTTCGCATTCTCCGTTCAATGCGAGCCGAGTCGGCTCAAGGATCACACGCAAATCCGTTTTAAAGATGCCGCAGGCCGATCCATCGACTTCATCGAAGTTGCGTGCGAGCTGTCCCAATAGCCACACCGCCGAGTGCCTGATGTTTAAGAAGACCGAGGATTGGTGGCAAGACAAGTTCACGATTGGCAGTCAGGTCTTCGATCGAGAAGGCGAACAAGCTCTCTGGGTCGGTAGCACGCGCATTCAACGAAACGGTGCCAGCGATCGGACCCTACTGGCGAAGCTTGCGGGAGACGTGCTCCGTACGCTGGTGCGGGACGGCGTCGTTCAGACAGCCGGTCGTACCCAATAGCCAACAAAGGCAGGCACACACAAGATGCGTTACATTCAGTAACCGGCAGCCTCCGCCTCGGCTGCCAGCATGCAGAGCGGGCGAGAGTACGGCTCTATGACCCCACGCCAACCGTGTCCAACGGTGGCAAGGCCTACCGAACCAATGGTTCGGACCCATGCGCGAGTGAGGCAGAAACCTTCAATCGAAAGGACCGACTCATGTCGACCAACCCCAGTGCTTCCCGCGTTCAGTTGAACCCGCCGCGTTTCGACGGGTTCCCTTATCTGACCACCCGCGTGGTCGCGGGCCTCTACCACGTCATCGTGATCCCGGCTCGCCAACAGGCGGAGTGGTATCAGGAACTGCTCTACTGTCAGGGGGAGGCCAATCAGCTCGAGACATGCCTTGTCCTCGACGCTCGGACAGCGTGGTTCTGGAGTCTCGACGGCGGCGTTACGCAAACCGACCAACCTCCCACAGGAGGAGTCATCGTGACCGATCGCTTGCAGCCATGTGAGGCCTTCGACCGTACGCCCGATCTCTCGGCCCGCCATACCCGTCTCACACGGTTCTCCGAGGCACGGAAGGTCGGTGGGTACCTGCATGGGGATTTGAACAAGGGCGGGCGGACTGCGACGCGAGAGGAGTGCCATCGTCTGGCCGGCGTTGACGCCGATGGCGTCCCGAATGGCCTAGAGCAGTGCGGATTTTGTGGAGATAGGCATGGCAAGTGCCTTGACCCGAGCCCAAACTTCACGACGTGGCTCGTGCAGGTCCACTGCCGGTGCGAGAATCATAATCGGTGCGCCCGCTGCGGATTGGCGCTGGCCGAGCGAAGACTGAATGCCAACTACTACCGCGAATCCGATGGGCACATCTGGCACACGCCAGGCTTTTGCGGCCTAAGCCATCTCTGCCCCGGTGTCGGTCAGGGAACACTGGCTCCCGAGCCGGACAGGAGCGACAGCGAGCCTGGGAGTTTGGAACGAATCGAACAGGAGCACCACGTGAAGCCGGTGCTGGTGTACACCGTTGTCGAAGAGGGCTTCCTGGTCTTCACCACCCGCCAACGGGGCATCGAGGTCTCGCAGATGTACGCGGCCCTTGAAGCCAAAACGTGGGGTGAGTTCCGTGCACTGATGCCGACCGATGCGTACGCAGAGCACATCGCACCGTGCGTAGAGGAGGACAGCGAACAACCGGCGGACAACGAGCCGTTCGAGCCGAGCGGTCTGCCCGGGTACGATGACGGTGACTTCCCGCCGTGGCTCGCAACCGAAATGGACACGGTGCTTCCTGCAGCTGTCTTTTACGAGTACGCGGTAGGGGAGTCGTCTGTGCTCAACGGGCCGTTTTGGACGATCAATCTTGCGAGGCTCTCGGAGGTCGTGCGGCGGTTGGAGGAACTCGGCTACGAGGTGAAGGACGCCAAGTCTGCCGGAGACTTGTACTTCCGATAGCAACCTGTGGGGAGCTGCACAAGGGCAGAGTTGCTGGAGTTGATAGACAAGACACGACCAACTTCAGGGGGGAAACGTGAGCATACCGACTTGGATCAAGCGGATTAGGGAATGGCGCAAGAGGCGATTCTGGGCGGGGTACAGGGAACGGATGGAAGAGATTCTTGGTCCCGATTGGAAGGAAAAGATGAGACAGCTTCGCAGGATGGGGGCGGAACACCGCATAGGGGAGGACGAGAAACTCTGGGCTGAGATGGAGAGCTTCATAGGGAAGAAGGAAGACGATGTTGAGGACGGAGCCAGTAAGCTCGTTGATTTGTTGCTTGGTCCTGGTGGGAGGGATGAGGAATGGGGGTCGGCCCTGAAGGGTCTCCCACCCCACCTGAGAGGACTGCGACCCAAGCCGGAGCCGCTTCGTGACAAGGACGAAATGGGGCGGAAATGAAATGCCTAATTGCAGTTCTGTTTCTATTTGGCTGTGGTGGTGGGTAGTCTGGCAGCCGCCAGGTGATGATGCCCACAAGAACAAGCCCCCTGGCTGCGGTCGGTTGCGAAAGGGGCAGGTCGTGGCTCCCGGGCCGCAAGGGGCACTCCCCCGATGGGATCATGCGAAAGAGAGCGGTATTGCGCGAGTGAGGCGGGCACCTCCATCCGAAAGGACACCCCAATGCGCCATCGACTCCTCTTCCGGCTCGTAGACCCGTTGCCGACGCCCACCATCGTCATCCGGGAGCCCATCCCCGAGCCAGCGGTACCTGAGAAGGGGCCCCCAGACTTGACCGGGACCGTAATAGCCCGAATGACTGCCCAGCAGCTTCGTGACGCGCTCCGGAGTCCGACGCGGACCGACCCCGACGTGCTGAGGCTCGCGGCGAACTTGCTTGAGGGCCGCGACGTGTGGAGCGATCAGGCGGCCAGGGCCGCCGCACGGAACCTCCGGTGGATTGCGGAGAACGGCGGGCAGCCAGACCCCCACTGGGTCCAACTCGCCATCGACCTTCTGGAGGACAATGCGTGATGTGGGTGTGGGCTGTAATCATGAGGCCGGGCACCGATCTGGCCCGGCCTCCACGCGGCCCAGAAAATCTTCAGAAAATTTTTTGGAGGGGGGCCTTCGCGCTCTCACCTCCAGCCGTGGCAGCGGCGCCGGGGGAGGGACCCAAGGGGGTGGGGGGTCCGAGCAAACAGTTAGGTGACCTGCGAGCCTACCGACCGCGGCGTCTTCTTGGCCACCCTGCCCTCTTCAGCAGATCTCCGGGTTCGCATCGGAGCACGGCACAGCGGCGCTCCAGGACGCTGAGATCACCAGAACCTGGGTCAGCCCACGGGCCCTCAGGAGCACCCCCACTGCGTATAATAACTATTTATGTCAAGCTGCAATACCAGTAAAAACGCCAATTACTTCCGAGACCGTAGCATATTGAAACGAATATGCCGCTCCTCTGTCAATGTGGCACACTGGGAGAGCGCGGGGGCCCATGGGGGAAGCTGGTGATCGGGGCGCGGCGCTGGCGCGCCGGCGGTTCCTACGCCGGCATCGCGGTGGAACTCAACGCCGAACACGTCCCAACGAAGCGAGGTCGCCGCTGGCACGCGTCAACCGTCCGCGGCACAGTCCAACGGCGGGATTGGTACGCAACAGCTCTGAACGGATCCTAGAGCTCCACCTTGCAAGTCCCCACGGGCGTGTAAGGCTGACTGCCGAAACGCCGCGATTCGAGCGCCGGGCGGCCGCTGTCGGCAGCCTCGTCCCCGGCGCCGTGCGGGCGCCTCCGTCTTCTACATAATAAAAGGGACGGTTTCCGGTTGTCCTCGGGCGCGCGGAAGTGTTTCGCAGGCTCGCACACACTGCGCGGGCAAGAGCGTTGGTTCGAGGTCAATCGGCGAATTGTTTCGCCGTCGTTTCCGTCACCGTGTCACCAGCCCCCCAGGGCCGGTGGACTACAAAGAACCCATCTGAAGTGTTTTGTCACCACTTTCTTCCTTTGTGTCACCGCCCTCTCAGGAGAACCACCTCTGGTACCTCCCAGAAAGCGGTGACACGGTGACAGATCCCCCCCCCCCCCGCATCACACCTCCGCGATGGGCGCATTGGCCTCGTCCCTAGAAGGCGGCGGGGCATCTTCCTCACCACTTGTCCTGTCCTTGTCACGATCGCTCCCAGACCGGACCCAGTTGCTCTTCCACAGGCAGGGGTTAACCAGGTACCGCATCGAGGGCCGCCCCGGCCCTGCGGATCCCTGGAGCTTGCGCGCGATCCAGCCCAGTTGCTCGAGATTCGCGAGCGTCGTGTTGAGCTGGCTCATTTCTTCGTTGAACCTTCGGCGGCGGCTGCGGTATACGTCACGCGCACTGAACTCCGCCTTTCCATTCTCCACGACCCACTCCAACACCACCTGCTCCCTGGTATGGGGACGCTGGACGAACAACCGCAGGGTGTGAGCCTTGAAGTAGTCCGCAATAGCGATAGCCCGGTCCACTGTTCCGGCTTCGATGGGTGCCTCACACGGGGACTGGTCACCAATCTCGCCGTGAGCCAGGAGGTGCAACACACCCGCCAGCCGGAGCATCTGCCCCGGCAGCTTACTTCCCCACGTCACAAAACCAGACAGGTCAGCCTCCTCAGCCACAAGCTGCGGCTCTAGTGAGCGCGCGTACTCCTGGAACCGCATGAGAGCTTCTGGCGTGAGCCGCAGCTCCTGCTGAGGCGGAAGGGGCCCCTTGTTCTCTTCGGCGGCACCTTGCTCCGTCCCCTCGCCCATCAGGTCGCTCAGATCGACGTCGCTCGCCTTGAGGGAGCCCACGTTCAGTTCTACGCCCAACAGATTCCCAATGATGCGCTCGTAGGTACTGCGTGCTTCACTGTCGATGTCGGAGTCGAGGTTCCACGCTCGACACCCGACTCTGGAGGTGGGAGTCGCGTAAAGAAACCGCGGCGTCAGGCCACGCTCGCGGAAATCCTTCACCCCTTGCAGTTTCTCAACCACGGCGTGCTGCACGGCGAGGATGATTGTGAGACGTGGCTCGACCGCCTCCCGGTTGCCGTCCATCCGGCCCTCTGTGTGCGTGTCCATCGAGTAGGCTGAGAGCAGGATGCCGAGCTTGCCCGTCTTGTCGGTGTATTGGCCTGCGACCACGTCGATGAGGTCGCCCTCGGACGCAAAGACCACCAAGCTCTGTAGATCGGACAAAACCTTGGCGATCGATTCCGGCGTGGCCTCGGTCAGCCAGAGCAGCGGTTCCGGAGGGATTGTCCGCTCTTTGATGTTGACACTGAGTTCGGCGGCTCGCTCTCGGAGGCGCTCCTTTCGCTCGAGCAGCTTGTCGCGCCGTTGCACGTCCTCCTCGCTCTCGGCAAAGATCAGCTTGTTCGCCTCCCTCGTGATACCGCCGATGTCCGCCAAGAACCTCTTCTTCTCATCCTCCAGTTGCGACAGTGCAAACTCGGCTTTTGCGATGACTGGCCGCACTCGTTCGCGCAGGATTGCCTGGGCCTTATCGTACGGTTCCCGGAACACGCGTGCGGCGGGGGTCTTTCGTTCTCCGCTCGCCGCAGCCATGATCAAGAACAGACAGAGCGGCTCGCGGTAGTCGCGGGTGACACGCACGCAGTAGGTCCGTTGTGCGGCCCCCGCGACTGCGCCAAGCAGGAGGGTGGCGGGGAAGTCCACGGGCACCTCGAGACTGGCGGCGACGCTCTCGACCAGGCGGCGCATCTGCGGCGGCAAAGCCTCAATCGGGAACGGCACGACGACGTCGTCGAGCACAATTGGAACAGGCTCCTCCCAGTCCACAGACCCCGACGGGGCGGTTTCACCAGGTTCGAGAACTCGTGCCGCCGTACGGGACTGACACTCTCGCGCTTTCGCGACCAGTGATGCCAGTGTCAGTTGTCCGGTGCTGTTACCCTTCGGGTGGAAACTCTTCCACTTCTTACGCGTCCACGTCGTGTCTTCTGCATAGCGCTCATCCGCCTTGCGGCAGAGCGAATCCCAGAGACCGAACCCGGTGTTGTCCGGCAGGGCCGAGTGTATCATCATGCCGATCTCAGTGGCGCCCTCGTACGACCAGACGGCCTCACTTGGGATTTTCTCGATACAGTCAGCCACCGTACGGACCGCGTCTAGGTACTCGCCAGAGAGCGGATCACGCGGGGGCGTCGGCTTGTCCTTCGGGTCCTTCCGCTCGCCTCCACTCTGTTGCACCCCCCCCGTGTGGAGGGACTCCGGTAGCAGCGGGATCTCCTCAGGTCCGGCGAAATCCTCAAACCGCTTCGCTCCTTCCAACCACGTGTATGAGCGGTCTGATCCCTCGATTGTCACTGTCGTTGGTGGCAGCACACCATTCGACCGCTGAACCCGAAGCTCCACCGCCTCAGCCTTGCGTTCTGGATCACTGGAATGGTTCTGCTGCCAGACCTTGATCTGGGTGTTCTTGGCAAGTGGCGAATTTGGCGGGAGACGAAACAGGAACCCATAACCGCCTCGTGCAGAACGCCACGCGACCGTGGCGTTGCGAACTTCGGCCGGCACCTGCTCCTGGAACCAGCGCCAGGCGTCCGAGCCATCCACGTCCACATGCATCAAGGTCACGGACGACCCTGTGATCAGATTGACTGTGAGCCCCGGTATGAATCCGAGGCCCGCGCTAGGGTTCGCCTCAAAGAGGCGAAGGTTCTCCTCTCGAGGGCGCTTCTGCCACTCCCTCCCGAGCGGTTTCTTTCCCTTTGGGCATAGCGGTAACACGTGGAGCCCCCACTGGTCGAGTGTGCGGGCGTACTCAGCGGGTGTTGAGCCAGACCCCTCGATGGTGGGACTGGCTTCTTCATTCTGCCCGTCCTCCTGTTCCGCATCGAACACCGACCTACGGGACACGTTGTCGGTACTCTCTTCGGCCGCGGTATCCGTAATTGGGTCGACGCCGCTGGACGGGGCGGCAGGCTCCGGAGCGGCGGCGGCTTCCCCCTTACCGTTTCGTTGGAAAGCCCGTGGCTGTGTGAGGTCACCCCATGCCTCGAACAGCGCCTCGAGCGTATCGCATGGTTCCTGGCTTCCCTCCAACAGGATCGGCTCCCCCAACACCACGCGGCGCACTGCTTCGACCAGTGCGGCGTGAGGCTCTGTCGTCCGCCACTCGGGCGTTACGCGCACTTGCGAGCGGTCACAGGCACAGGTTGGGATAGCAACGGACTGCCGGCCAGGCGACTCGCCGACGCAGGCCAGAACCAGCTTCTCTGGCTTGTGACAGACTGGGCAGCGCCATCGGTGAACTACCGGGGGCGCCTTCATCCCTCCCCCCAGTTGACTTCCCGGACCATGGTCGGCTCACAAATACACCCTACGCCCACCTCTCGGCAGGTGGCGCTGTGCTCGATGACGGCCCAACCCCTTCGCCCCCGATGGAGTCGGTCGGCCAGCAGGTCGATGAGTTCGGCGTAGGCAAGCTCCGGCGTCGGGGTGATGAACCCGAACGGCTCGCCGCTCGGCAGCGTGCCCCGCCACACGTACATCGACGCGACCGAGACGACCACGGTGCCGTCGCTGAGCCGGAACCGGTGCACCTTTTCCGGGCCGGTCGCCTTGGCCAGAGCGCGGGCAACCTGTCTCCGAAGTGCGCGGGGCGCACGACTCCTCGTCCGTGTTTTCTCAGTTTGTGTCATGGTCAATACCCCTCTTTTGTCTGCTGCGTTGCGCCGAGAACGACCGGCGCGTGTTCACAATTCCGAACCACCCTTCCTAATCCACTCCAGCACCGCCTCCACGCTGTACCGCACTCTTGTCCCCACCTTGACCCGTGGGATGGGTGACCGGTCCAACGAACGCACACTCATCTGGAGCCACCGAGCTGTCTGTTCGCGAGTCAGTATCGCCTCTCGAGGTGGCGCGGACGGGAACTCAGCGGGGTCGTCCGTCCGGGACCCGTCACCTTCAGGCCCTGAGCAGCGCGATACGGACACCTCGGCCGGCAAGCGTCTCATCGGTCGTCGGACGCGGCTCCGGAGCTCGGCGTTGGGTTACGCAGGCAACGCTCGAACCGGCGCACGGACCGAATCGTGACGTACCAGCGGCCTCGGCGCTTTTCTCCCTCTAGGTTGCCACTCAGGAGAGCCCGCCAGGTTCGTTCCCACGACATCGAGAGCCTCTTGGCAGCTTCTGTAAGTGAAATCGTGTCAGTCACTTATGCTCGCTCCTTGCATCGATGTTGATGCATAGACTTGCGTTTTTGGATCTCTTAATGCATCTTTCCACCCGGTTGGAAGGCCTGTCCTTCCATGCTGTTGGCCAGATATCCTCCTTTTTATGTGCGCGGAAGGATAACCAGAGAGGAGTTGATGCGTATAGTGAGCAATTTGGACTATATAAAGCATCAGATCGAGATCGTCGATGGCGATTCCCTTCGCTCCGTACTGCAACGGGTGAAGGAGGAGTTCGGTACCCACCGGAAATCGGCTGACGCGCTGGGGATCGGCCAAACCGTGTTTACGCGGCTGCTGAACGGGACGGTCCACAAACGCATGCGCTATGACACGTACCAGCGGATCAGGGAGGCATTACGTCGCCAGCCGATCGAGTTCGACCTGGACGGCCGATTCGAGGCCAGCGTTCTGACGTTCGAGGGGTCGCTTGTCAGACACCAATACGAGTCCTGGATGGATGGGGAGTTCCAACGCCTTAAACCGATAGTCGGATCGGTGCTCCTGGCGTTGTACAACCACCCGCAATGTCAGAGCGTCTTCAGGAGATTCCTGCTGGATCAAACGCGGCGTCGCGAGCTACCGCCCCCGGAGGACCGGAGACTCTGGATCGCTCTCTACCGAGCCGTGGAACCTCTCGTGGATGCCGAGGCGACGTGGGGGGTTGAGCGAACCATGGAGGAAATGGATAAGGCTGGTGATCTGTACCGGTTTCTCCACGCGGGGCTTGAGCGTGAGCGAATCATGTTGAACCGCGAGCACGACTCGCAGCGGCTGAACAAGTGCACGCCCACGGATGAGTTCTTGGAATCGTTGGCCGGTGTCGACGAGGAAGATGGAAGCCGCCAGATGCCGCCCGCGGAGTTTTTTGCAGGATTGGACGGTGTCGAAGATGCAGAAGCTGAGAAAGACCGAAAGTGACTAGGAGAATGCCAAAATGCCTAAGCAACGCAAAATGTCGCGGACAGTGAAGAAGAAGAACACCAAGAAGCCCCGACGGCTCGACCGAATCGTAGCCGGAGTTGGACGCATACAGCGCTCAAGCGGCACACGCGACCGTCGCCTGTTCCGCGAGCTGAACAAGATGATTGATCAGCTCCGGGACTACGGCAGGACGGACATCTTGGCCGCGATCCGCGACGGGACATGGACCCTACTAGCGGTCTTTAAGCTCTACCGCGAAGCTGGCGCGAACCCAACGGCAATCCGATTAGAACAAGCAGCCGACTTGCAGACTACTATTGACAAGTGGCTCGAGCAGCGTGAGAGACTCGGCACGCTGCGTCCCACCACGCTGCAGATGTACAGATCGTGCCTCCGGCGCGTCACAAAGAACGCCGCACCTGGATCGACATTGAACGATCTGCCGGACCTGCTGCGTGGTTATCGAGACCGCGCGGAGGGCGCCCGATCATTCAACATTGCGCGCGCCACCGCTCTCTCATTCCTGAAAGACCAGGTCGGTAAGCGCGATGAGCGCTACCTCAGGGTTCAATATGACGTCCCCGCCCTACCCCACAGGGCAAAGCACACGACCGGGCTGTCGCCACAGGACGCGCGAAGTGTTGCAGAAGAACTGGAACCGCTGGTCGCCCGCATCTGGTGGAGTCTGTGCGTGACGGGCATGCGACCCTCGGAGTTCTGGGGCGACTGGGAGATCGAGGGTAACGTGGTTCGCATCAACGGTACCAAGACCAAAAACGCCGAACGCCTAGTCCCCCTGCTCTACCCAGTCGTGAAACCTGCACTCACGTACCGGCAGTTCAACCGCCGCCTTGAGAAGCTAAGCGCGTCGGTCCGCGCTCGAGCTGGTCGCAAGTGCTTTGCCCGTTGGATGAACGAAGCAGGGATTCCTCGGACACGTCGCCGGGCCTACCTGGGACATGCAGCACGGGAAGATGTGACCGACCGCTACGAGGGGTATTCGCCGGAGCAGTATTTCGACGAAGACCGGAGGCGGCTCCGCAACTTCATCGGGGCGTCCCCGAGCCTCGGACTGGCCAAAACAGCGTGAGGGAGGGTGAGGGACTTCGTGAGGGACTTGTTGTGCTTTTTCCTGTCTTTTGCCTGTCCGTTACCTGTCTATTCAAGCACTTACGGCATGCCGCAACTTGTTGTGCGACATGCCGTAAGGTGTTGTGAATAGCGGAGGAGGGACTCGAACCCCCGACACGCGGATTATGATTCCGCTGCTCTAACCAGCTGAGCTACTCCGCCACATACCCACCACCCTTCCTCCCCCCGGCGGTACCACCCACCTCACCC
>SDBV01005967.1_pt1 | contig 17021 bp, 13 predicted proteins | sample 2277081 | NCBI WGS metagenome assembly SDBV01 (sample SAMN10402039, study PRJNA504765) | marine sediment metagenome | isolation source: marine sediment core GS10_PC15, 223 cmbsf | place: Arctic Ocean: Southern Knipovich Ridge | collected 2010 | reverse complement strand
AGACACCGACCGCATGACCCTCCTTCCCAAGTAACGGAAGGAATTTGCGCTGATCTGTGCAGCCGGTAGAGACTGTGAAATTACAGATCGAGCCGAACACTCTGGAGTCTTCGAAGAAGAGGGCGAGGCCGCGACTTTTTCCGGGAGGGGGGCGAAGGGGTTGAGAAGATCTGACGGCGTATATCTAGCGCGACCAGAGTGGGTTTTGTAATTTCCAAATTTCAAACGTCAGGGGTTCGTAATTGAGCAGCAGTGACACGCAGCATCACCCGCGGCGCATGCTGGGTAGCGGTTTCACATTGGCTGTCATCATCGGTGGCATCATTGGCCTGGGTATCTTGCGCACGCCCGGTGAAGTTGCAGCGGTTGTTCCCGATCCGTTGAGGTTTGTGTCGCTCTGGGTGTTGAGCGGCCTGTTCATACTATTGAGTGCGGTGGTGGTGGCGGAGCTGGTGGGTATGACGCCGCGATCCGGGGGGACCTACGCCCTGGTGCGACGTGCCTACGGGCCGTTTCCCGGTTTCGTGATTGGCTGGGTCGACTGGTTGACCTTCGTTGGTGACATAGCCTTGAAGGCAGTCGTGGTTACTGAATTTGCCGCGCTGTTGATTCCAGCAGCGGGTCAATGGAAAACACCTCTGGCGATCATGGTGTCATCGGTGTTCGCCGCGTTGCAATTTCGGGGAATTGCCCTGGGCGCGAAAATCCAGCAGATCGCTGCTGCCGCCATGGCACTGGTCATTGTAGGCTTCACGCTGGCGCTAGTATTCGCCGAGTCGGCGGTGAGCAGCCATGCAAATTCGGTTCCCGATGCGGCTAACGGACTCGGCGCCTGGAGCCTCGTGATCGCATCCATTATTTATACTTACGACGGTTGGATGTATGCCGCCTATTTCAGTGGTGAAATCAAAGGCGGCAGTGGGGCTGTGGCGCGCTCCTGTATCAAGGGTCTGGTCATCGTGATTCTGCTCTATGTATTCCTGGTTGCGGCGTTGGCCTGGAAGGTGCCCCTGAGCGACCTTGCCGGCAACGAATTGGCATTGGCCGGCGCCCTGGAGATGGTCGTCTCCCCGCTCGCGTCAACCGTCGTACTGGTTGTGGCGATAATGATATTGTTGGCCCACCAGAACCTGCTGTACATGAGCACGCCCCGAATTCTCCAGGCACTGGCGGTCGATGGGCTGGCCGTCAGGCGCGCAGGGGAAATCTCAAAGGGTGGCAATCCGATCTTTGCGGTGCTGCTGTCCTGGGGGCTTTCGGTCGGCCTGATCATGATCGGCGGATTCGAGTTTCTGCTGCACCTTTCGGTATTTTTTTTCCTGTTCTTGTATGTAGCGCTGATCGCTGGAGTCATCATCCTGCGTTCGCGCCAGCCGGACACTGACCGCCCCTACCGGGCTTGGGGACACCCCTGGAGCACAGTTACCTGTCTTCTCGGTTGGTTAGTCATCGCCCTGTTCCAAGCAGTTGCCGAAATCAATACCGCCGCCTACGCCGCGATCATGGTGGCAATATCCTGGCCGGTGTACCGGGCCCTTGTGCGCTCCCGATCGAATTGACTCCGGACGACCGAATCCTGATACCGGGGGGCAGTCCGTTGGGGCCAATTCGCGGCTCGATAGAATCCTGGGTTATCGAGGCTCGCGCATTGGTACCCGCCTCGTCGCGTTAGGAGCCTTACGCGCTTCCCAGTTCTTCGATCGCCCGGTGGGCTTGGTCCACCGCGGCATTGACGCTGGCCCGCGCGCCCGCGTCTGAATTCGCGATCGCGATTCGACCGAAGCGCTTTCGGCCGATGACGTGGGGAGGCGTAGCGTTTTCGTGTTCTGAGCTGGAGGGGGGGCTGGACCAGTTTGGATAGCCGTGAGCCCATCGATTGACCGTGATCGCTGCGATGTCCTTGGCGGGATCGAAGCCCCCGCCGGAGAGGATGCCAGCGAGCTGGCTGCGCGTCTTGCGCTCGACGGCCTCGAAGGGCGTGGAGTACATCTCATAGCGGCCCGCGCGAAGTTGGTCCGGTTCCGACGCCTTAAAATTGTTGCCCTTCGGAAAGCGTTCCATGTGGACGACGATGGGATCGTCGGGATTCTCGGCGTATCGATACCCGCCCAAATTCACGGGATGCTCGAGCATCGTGACGGCGTAATAACTTCCCGGCGATGCGACGAATCCAAGTTCCAACTTCTTCCAGGCGTGCCAATTGGGTAGTGCGACACTCGTGTAGATGATCGGCGATTTGGTCGCGAGGGCGAGGGCATCGCGCTGGGTCTCCGGAAGTTCCGGACAGAGATGCCGAATCATCGAATTGTAGCCGGCAAGAACGCACGCGCGTCCCCATACCCGGTACGCTTGACCGCCACGCACATACGTGACGCCGACCCGCTTTGCCGTACCCGACGCGCCGTCGTGCTCGACCCGGACGACGGTGCTCTCTAGACGGAGTCGAATATTGGAGTCTGCTTCGTCGAGACGGTCGTAGTCGAAGGGGGCCAGCACGACATCTTCCATCGTCGTTCCAGGAGCGACACGGGGGATCATGCTTCGCACCAATAAGCGTGCGATCGAGGCATTGCCGTCCGGGAAATGATGGATATAGGGCTCTTCGAGGGTCTCATGATCTGCGAGCAAGGTCCCGCTGAGTCCGGGGAGGCCGACATAAGAAGTCACGCCCAACGCCGAAGCGATCTCGATGCTGGTTCCCATATCCGCCGTCAGCCCTTGGAAGAGCGAGAAGATTTCGGGATCGGTCACGCCCAGGTATTGGGTCAGAAAGTCGCGATAGCTAAGACGCCGGAGGAGCTCAGCCTGTTTCGAGGCGGAAACACCGGGTAGCCGGTTCTCGCGAACGTCAAGCAGCTGCAGTAGTTCGCGCTTTGCGTTCTCGCCCAGAGGCATCTGCGCCACGGCCTCTTTCGAGGAGAGCTTGGTGGGGGGCAGCTGGATGAAATTGGAGTAGTCCATGATCGGATATCGGATCACACGGTCGGTACCATAGGTTTCACGATCGAAATAAGTGCCACCCCCCAATCCGTGTTTGCGGAAAAAATCGTGGACATAGGCCTGCTCGAATCGCTTCGTCTCAACGCCAAGGTCGCGCAGTAACCCCTTCGTAACATCGCTGTACTGAGCGGGCTCCTGGAGGGTTTGACTGCCGCCATGGCTGATCAGGATGCGGCCCGCGACCTGAAATTCGTTTCGTGTCGCGTGACCGCCGAAGTCTTCGTGGTTGTCGATCAAGAGAATGCGCGCATTCGACTTCTGTTTGCGATAGAAGTGTGCCGCCGCTAGACCGCTGATTCCCGTACCGACGACGATGAGATCGTATAGATTCGAATCGGCCTCTTGGGTGGCGCCGAAATCCCTTCGGCCTTTCCGCCCCAACTGGTGAGCGACCTCGAAGGAACCCGGGTGGCTTCCTCGCGCTCCGGTGCGCAGGGGCGGGTAAACGCCCTTCGACTGCGCTCTTTCTAGCAGGGGTGACAAGGGATCCGCTCTCGTGCCGCCCGCCGCGAGGGCACCCGCCGTGGCCGCGGCAACCCCATTTAGGAAGTCGCGGCGCGAGATGGGCCGATCCATCCCCAGGTTCCGATCTTTCGTGTTCACCTCGTCCTCCGGCCAACGAAAATAGTTATAAAAATCAGTTGGCTCATCACGTTTCCCTTTGAGCCTCCGAAGCTGGGGTCGCGCCTTCGAATCGCGCCCGGGTCACCATTGGTTCCACTACTTACAGTCCGCTCAGCATGATTGAGTGTCTGATGGGCGGCGCGCTGGTGGCGCGTGGTTACGCCAGCAAATTCCGATGGGCATGACAGGTCCGCCTCCTCGTCGAGCGGCCTGTTCCCCACCGGGAAGAAGATCCGGTTGTCGATGCCTAAAACGACCTTCCTCAATAGGCATTGAGCCCGGTCACCGCTTCCAGAAACTTCGAGGCTTCCGTCATGTCCGTCGCTGTGAACAGCACCGTGTTGCCGCTCAGGCGCTTTACGCCCGGAAGGTAGGCTGCCAGCTCCGCGTTCACCGTCTTGGTGAAGGTGAGTTCCAACTCGACGGGGTGGTCAACCTTGTAAGGCGCGAGACTCTCCCGGCGATCGATGCCGCGCTTTACCCCCTCGCGGATGAGGCGCTGGGCCTCTTCGGGGTGCAGCATGGTGGCTGCGTGGATGCCAATCGCCTGCTTAACCGCGGCGGTCTCGATCGGGCCCAGTAAGCGCTTCGCCTCCTCGCCGGCCGTCTGGTCCCCCGAGAGGAAAACCACCGGTACACCGAAGTCGCCGGCGATCGCGGCGCTGAGGCCCGCCTCAGGAACCTCCTTGCCGTTCAGTTTGATCTTGAAGCCATCACCGAGCACTGTGTGCGAAAGGATCGCAGTCGGAAAGTCCTCGCTGGCGTGGTATCCGATCAAGATCACTGCCCCGATCGATTCGTCGATTCCCTGCATCATGCCGAGTGGCCGCGGCCAGGCGCGGACCAGCCGCACCCGCTTGTCGAGTAGCTCGACGTCGATGTTCTGCGCGTCCCCGTGCGAGTCCGACACCAAAACATCCGTCGCCCCGGCGTCGAAAGCGCCTGCGATGGCCGCGTTGACCTCCTGCGTCATTAGCCGCGCGAACTTCTCGAACTCCCGTCCAGTGGATTGGGCCTGAACCTTCCATGTGCTGACGCCACCGACCCCTTCCATGTCAGCCGAGATATACACCTTGAGCTTCTTCGGCTTCCGAGCGTGGGCCGCGTTGAGCGTCGGCTCGAGCGCCAACACGGTCATCAGAATGATCAGGACATGGCGCCTCATCAATTCGTCCTCTCGGAGTCGGCGTAACTGGATACCCAGTAGCCTACAACAGTGTGAAGAGGGTGCATCTCCTCAGGCCTTCTCAGAAATTTGGATCGTTGGATGTCTGCGGGATCCCGTTCCTCTGCCTAGTGGCCCGGGCCCGGGGTGCCGGGGTCTTTCTCGAGCGATGCTTGGAAGTCTTCTAGAACCTGATACAAAGGATAGTCTACCCAGGTATCCGCGTTGTAGTTGCGCTGGGGGTGCTCTTCTTTTGGGTCTACCAGCAGATTGTAGAATGTCGGGTAGGCGAACGTTTTGACCGCATAGCTAGGTTCATCGATTGTCTTGAGAAGCATCTTCCAGTTGCGCCATTTCACACCGAAGAGTTCGTTGTCGACGTAAATGACGATGGACTCTCGAGCGGATTTCTCCGACTTCCCCATCAAGAAATCAGACTGATCAACACCATCCAGGGTTCGGTCCTTCGGGATCTTGCCGCCCACCCAGCTCGCCAATGTGGGGAAGAGATCCACCGCGTGGACGATGTCGTTTGATACTTGCTTCGCAGGGATCTTTCCGGGCCAGCGGATTAGAAACGGTACGCGCAACGAACCTTCATAGGGAGAAAACATGCTGGCTCGCCAGGGGCCGGTGAACCCACCCGATCCTGGTGTGCCTTCGCGCCCATTGTCCGATGTGAAGATGAAGATGGTGTTTTCTCTCAGCCCCAACGCTTCAACGGTATCCAGAAGCTCGCCCACGTAGGCATCCGTTTGCGCCAACACGTCGGCGAAGGGGCCGTTTCTGGTCTTGCCCTTGTAGTCGGGGTGGGGGTCGGCGGGATCATGGGTTTGCGTATAGGGGAGATAGGCGAAAAAGGGCTGATTGGCTTTGGCCTTGCGCTTGATGAAGTCGATGGCGTGGTCGGTAATTTCGCGATCGATCGTCGCGCGCTTGGCGCGGCCGTACACTTCCCCTTGTTTGGGCTCTTGCCCCCGCTTTGCCGACATGACATAGGTGAACACCGCACTCGGATGGACACCTTCTTCAAAGATCGTACTGTCCGGCCAGTGGGCTCGGTCCGATGACCTGGGAATTCCATACCACTCATCGAAGCCCTGGTCCGTGGGATAACGACCCTCGGTGTCTCCCAAATGCCATTTCCCGAAGATTCCCGTCGCGTACCCAGAATCCGACAGCATCTCCGCCAGCGTAACTTCGTACCTGGTGATTCCGTACCAGATGTCTCGGGGAGGCAGCCCGTCTTCTTGCAGCCGGGTGCGAATCCCGTAACGACCGGTCATCAGGGCTGCACGCGAAGGTACGCATTCCGCTTCAACGTTGTAATTCGTGAATCGAAAACCTTCGGAGGCGAGGCTGTCGATTCTGGGCGTCGCCGCTCCGCGCAAAACGCCTCCGCCATAAACGCCGACTTCGCCGTACCCGAAATTGTCCATCAAGACGAGGACGATGTTCGGCTTGCTCGGATTTCCAGGCGCAGCCGGGATCGGGGAAGCCAACCCTAGAATCGCAATCAGAAAGACAGCAATTCTCGCGGTTCGAAAACATTTTGACATGGTCACTTTCTCCGGTGCTGACGCGCGGATGGCTTTAGCGCGATTCATCGATGGATATGAAGTCTACCCCGGCGGTTTTGAAGCGGCACCAAGCCGGTTTGAAAATCATTCTAAACAGCGGAAGTTGTTGATGATTTCAGGTTTTTTCGGATAGATCTCCGACGCTGGGGCGCGCGCTCGAATCGGGCTCGGTTTACCACATCCTCCTCTGCATATACTGGGTGGTACGATTCGCGTCACGGTTGTCCAAAAAAACGATACGGGAGCGAGCCAATGTCATCTTCACAGGTCGTTTTATTCATCGCATGCTGCAGCTTTGCAGCCCACTCGAACGTCATTTTTGCTGATGAAACAACCCAGGAGCCGACCAGAGAGGAATTTCTTGCGCACCCGGAAGTCAGAGGCGCTCTCGGAGCCATTGATGCATGGGTAGAGGGTGTTCGTGCGTACGACAAAATTCCCGGAGTATCCGTCGGCATTGTCCGTGATCAGGAGCTGATCTGGAACAACGGCTACGGCTATTCGAACCTCGAGAAAAAACGCCCAGCCGATGCGGATACGATTTACAGCATCTGCAGCATCAGCAAACTGTTTACATCAATTGGCATTATGCAATTGCGCGACGCGGATAAACTGACATTGCGGGATTCTGTCCGGGATCATCTGGACTGGTTTGATATCAAACAGGCACATGATAAGAGCGGACCGATCACGATCGAGAGCCTGCTGACGCACTCTTCGGGATTGCCAAGAGAATCCGATTTTCCCTATTGGGGCGGGCCGGACTTTCCGTTCCCAACCCGGCAGCAAATGATCGAGAAACTGAAGACCCAAAGCACGCTCTACCCGGCACAGCGTCAATATCAGTACTCGAACCTGGCGCTCTCACTTGCGGGCGAGATCGTGCAGGAGCGATCGGGGCAGGAATACCAGGCTTATATCAAGATGAATATTCTGGATCCGTTGGGGATGTCGAGCACTCGCACCTATTACCCGGAAGAAATGCGCGGTGATGAGCTGGCAATCGGATATACCGGCATGGGCCGCAGCGGTAAAAGGGATCCGGTTAAGTCGTTCTTCACCCGCGCCATTACTCCGGCGGCGGGATTTACATCTTCGGTGAATGATCTGGCCAGGTTCGCCAGCTGGCAGTTCAGGCTCCTCGAAGAAGGTGGTGACGAGGTACTAAACGCAAACACGCTGCGGGAGATGCAGCGTATTCACTGGCTTGATGGTGATAAGGGCTGGCAATTTGGACTCGGTTTCGAAATCTGGTCCGTTGGAGACATCACGGTTGTTGGTCATGGCGGCGGCTGCCCTGGGTACATCACCAATTTCTTGATGAACACGAAGGACAAGATTGCGATCGTTGTTCTGACAAATGCGGGTGATGGTCCCGCCCAACGCGTGGCACAGAGTGTGCTGAAGACAATCAGCCCTGCGTTGAAGGAGGCGAAAACGCCATCGGAAGATGCCATGCCGGATTTCTCAATGTACGAGGGCAACTATGAAGTGCGCCCGTGGGGTGGCGAACTGGCCATTCGCCAGTGGGGAAACCAGCTCGTAGCCATCGCGATCCCGTCGGATGATCTGGATGAGGCGATGACCAGGCTTGAACATGACGATGGCCATACATTTGTTCGCCTGACGGATGATGGTGAGCCTCGGGAACCTTGGGTTTTCGAAATGGCGGATGACGGTAGAGCGAAACGCATTCTTCAGCACAGTGGCTATTGGAAGAGAATCGAATGAACGAGCCCTAAACCGCGAATAAATGTTCGCGAGTGGCTGGTTGTTGAGTTTGCGTCTGGCTCCACCGAGCAAGGAGTTGCATCGTGGCTGACCTTCGAGGTGTCGTGCCTGCCGTAGTCACGCCTTTCACGGCAGAGGGCGACTTCAACGAGAGGGCTTTTCGCGAGATCGTCGAACACAACATTCAGGCGGGCGTGCACGGCTTCTGGATAGGCGGTGGATCGGGCGAAAGCGTTCTTTTGGACGATGAAGAGAATTTTCGCGTCGCTACCGCGGCCGTGAACCAGGCCGCCGGGCGAATCGCGAACATCATGCATATCGGGGCCCCGACCACACGGCGCGCGGCTAAAATGGCCGAGCGTGCAGCAAGCGCTGGTGTCGACGCGCTGTGCTGCGTACCCCCTTTCTTTTACGGGGCAGGTGACGATGAAATCATCGAGCACTATCGGGTCGTCGCTTCGGCGACGGAACTACCACTACTGCTCTACAACTTGCCGGAGTCAACGGGTGTAGACATCAGCCCGACGCTGGCAGCGAAGATTCGCGATAAAGTCCCGCAGGTGGTGGGTCTCAAGCACTCCGGTCCAACCGTGGAGCACGTTCGCGAATTCTCGAACCTCGGTCTCGCCTGCTTCATCGGCAACAGCTATCTGATGCTGCCCGGTCTGACCATCGGAGCCGTTGGCTGCATCGACGGCCCGCTTACCGTTGTTCCGGAGCTCTGGGTAGCCATATGGCGCGCTTACCAAGAGGGCGATCTCGCCGAGGCAATTGAAGCGCAGCGCCACGCCACCGAAGTCGCGCAGGCCATTTACGGGTGCGGCTTCCTCGGCGCTCTCAAGGCAGCTGTCAGCGAGCGGCTTCGGATTGATTGCGGTCCTCCTCGAGCGCCGCAGGCGGCCCTCAGTGCCGCGCAGCGCTCGGCCATGGTGGAGCGCCTGCGAATGTTGGGTGTCATGCCGTAGTCAACCGTGCGGGTAGAAGGAGTGGCTGGCGCAATGCAAATCGGGTCGATCCCCTCTGGTGCAGTCCTCGCTGCTGACCGAATCCGCAGCCATATTCGGAAAACTCCGTTGGAGTATTCGCCCTACTTCAGCACACTCACAGGCGCCAGCGTGTGGCTCAAGCTCGAGAACTTGCAGATCACCGGATCGTTCAAGCTCCGTGGCGCTTTCAACAAGCTGCTGTCACTGTCTCACGACGAGGCTGCAGCCGGCTGCGTCGCCGCATCCAGCGGCAACCACGGTGCGGCCGTCGCCCATGCGATGAACAAGCTTGGCATCAAAGGTGTCGTCTTCGTGCCCGAGATGGCATCGTCGGTGAAGGTGGATTCGATACGTCGAGCTGGCGCCGAGGTGCAGCACTTTGGCGCGGATGGACTGGATACGGAAGAACATGCGCGCCAATACGCGATCGATCACGCAATGACGTACGTATCCCCCTACAACGATGCCGATGTGGTCGCGGGCCAGGCGAGCTGTGGGGTCGAGATCGCGCAGCAGGTCGACAATATCGACGCATTGTTTGTCGCGGTTGGTGGCGGCGGACTGATTGCCGGCGTCGCCGGTTTTCTCAGATCGGTGCAGCCGCGCATGCAGGTGATTGGCTGTCAACCGGAAGCCTCTCCGGTCATGGCGGCATCAGCAAAGGCGGGACGATTGCTCGATGTGCCTAGCCAACCCACGTTGTCTGACGGTACCGCCGGCGGCATCGAGGCAGGCGCGATTACCTTCGATCTGTGTCGGGAGCTCGTAGACGACTACGCCCTGGTTTCGGAAGAGGAAATCGTCGTGGCAATGCGCGAATTCATCGACGCACACCATATGCTGCTGGAAGGCGCGGCCGGTGTTGCGCTCGCGGGGCTGAAACAGTTTGGCGAGCGCTTCCGAGGAAGAGATGTCGTCGCGATCGTCTGCGGCGCAAACATAAGTCGCGACACTCTTCGAAAGATCATCTAGGTTGGCAGGAGTCTGCTCTCGATCCAAAGCAGGAATCAGAGAATTGAAAACGAGGCCAGAAAATCCGCGAGTCAATGGTGGCTATGATACTTTGACGATCGGAACCCACATCCTGGAAGGACCCAAATGAGATCACGATATAGGGCGAATACCGGTCGCGGCGTCACCCTGTGGTTGCTTGCGTGTGCTCTCTTGGCAAGTGGACACGCTTCTGCTGAAGACCAGCCGCTCCGAGAGGCAGTGCCACATGATGATTTTGTAATTCGCGAAGAAATGGTGCCCATGCGTGACGGCGCCAAATTGTACACGTTGATCATCATCCCAAAGCAAAAGAAGGCGGCGCTGCCGGTACTTCTTCGGCGGACCCCTTATGATGCGACAGGTGTCCTCCGCGGTCATGCGTCATCTCGTCTCGATGTCAATATTGGCTATGAGTTCTTGGGCAATGACTACATCTATGTCATTCAGGACATTCGGGGCCGCTTCAAATCGGAAGGTGATTACTTGATGTACCGCGCAACGCGCGGCCCATTCAACGATACGGAAACAGACGAGACAACGGATGCCTGGGACACAATCGAATGGCTGGTCAAGAACGTACCTTCGAATGGGCGGGTCGGCATATGGGGTACTTCCTACCCCGGCTGGTTGACGCTGGCGGCCATGCGCGATCCTCATCCTGCCCTTGCGGTCGCTGTGCCGTTCAACCCGGTTGTCGATGTCTGGAAGGCCGATGACTGGTTTCACTGGGGGGCGTTCCGCGCCGCATACGCGTTTGATTTCATTTACGGCATGGAAACGCGACTGGACGAATCCACACAATATCCTTACGAGATACAGGATTTGTATACGTGGATGCTCGGACTTGGCTCGGCCGAACACGGGCTAGGGAGGCGTCTCGATGAGCGCCACGAGATGTGGAGACGCATCGTCGAAAATCCGAGCTACGGGCCGTATTGGAAGGATATTGCGGCTGATCAGTGGTTCGATAAGCCATCGAGAGTGGTTCCGGCATTGCATGTGCACGGCTTTTGGGATCAGGAGGACATCTACGGCGCGCCCGCGGTTTATGCGGCTCTCGAGAAACATGATTCAGACAATGACAAGAACTTTTTTGTCGCAGGACCGTGGTTTCACGGCCAGCACCTTTCCGATGGGAGCCGCCTCGGAGATATCACGTTCGATCAGGACACCGCCAAGCGTTTCCGTGAGGACATCCTCATACCGTTCTTGCGTCGTTATCTGCACGGCGATCGCGATGTGACGATTGCACCAGCCACGGTATTTGAGACCGGCGCCAATCGCTGGCGAAAATTCGATCAATGGCCGCCTGCAGGTAATCGGGTCCGTCTTTATCTGCAGAACGGGGGAAGGCTCGGATTCGATGCTCCCAGTACAGACCCAAGCGCCACAGATTTCATATCCGACCCCGCGAATCCGGTTCCGTACGCGCCTCGTCCGAATTGGGCTGGTGGCTATGACAATCCACCTGCCTTGGCCAAGTGGCAGCGCTGGCTGGTCGAGGATCAGCGCTTCGTGGACGGCCGGCCAGACGTTGCGACCTGGGTCAGCGAACCATTGGATCAGCCGATCACCATTCGCGGTGCGGTGACAGCACACCTGTTTGCCGAGACCGCGGGTACCGATGCAGACTGGGTCGTGAAGCTAATCGATGTTTATCCCGATGATGCGCCGGACTTTGTCATGTCGGGCTACCAACTGATGATCAGCGGAGATATTTTCAGAGGTCGATATCGAGAAAACCACAGCGAAGCGAAGCCCGTAAAGGCAAATGAGGCGCTGGAGTACACCGTTTCGCTACCGCATGTGAATCATACGTTTCAACCGGGGCATCGACTGATGATCCAGATACAAAGCACTTGGTTTCCGCTCTACGATCGAAACCCACAGAGCTTCGTGCCCAATATCATGTCGGCGCCGGACTCTGCTTACAAGGCACAGCGACATCGGGTCCACCACAGCGCCGAGCACGCCACTCACATAGAATTTCGAGTGGATTCCGGCGACTAGATTCGATTCGCTGGAACGCCTGTTGACCCAACCCCCAAATTCGGGTCCGAAGCTGGTGCTAGTTTTCTCATTTAGAGAAGGGAAATCTAGCGACTACCTGCACTCCTTTCGGAGTGTTCTTGCTCCCTCGCAAAGGTCGCTGATGGTTGTACCGCCCACAGCCGTCCCCTTTAGGATTCGGGCCTTGGCCGTGACTTCCGTGGTTTGGTTTGGGCCCGCCGAGACCGCCTTTCCGCCGGCGCGGAGCGCATTGATCTCGATCTGGCAGGTTGCCGACGCCGACCAGGGGGCCGGCACTGCGAGCTTCTCCGAGAAGGGCAGCCTCTGGGAGAAGCGCCGGGGGCTGGTGAAATACTTCTGGTCCGACCTGGGCGGCTGAGGGGTGTCAGCAAGGAAAGTCCGCGGTATGGCCTCGTCGTTATTACTCGATTCGAGAAACCCGGCCTTCAATCGAGTAGCTCCCTGTGCAAGACTTTCCCAATGAAGGATCTGCTCGCCAGGCTCCGCCTCGATGTCGAAGCGCTCACGAAATCTGGCGAGCGTTTGGTCGGACATCCCGGCCACCACAAGGCCCGCGAATGGCTGCTGGCTCGGGTGCGTGAAGCCGGCCTCTCTCCCTATCACGAGGCCTATGAATGGCCGTACGAAGTCAAGGGGGAGCACTTTGTAAACGTCCTCGCGCGATTGCCCGGCCGTGAACCGGAGCTCGCCCCGATGCTGGTCGCCGCCCACTACGACACTTGTGGCCTGCAACCTGGGGCGGATGACAACGCGGCCGCCATCGCAATCTTGCTCAACGCCGTTGGTGAGTTGCGACGGTTGCCCCTGCGCCGCGATGTCATCTTTGCGTTCTTCGACGCCGAGGAACCTCCCCACTTTCTCTCCGACTCGATGGGTTCGATCCACTACTATCGTTCCCAACGCAAGGAGACCACTCACTTCGCGATGGTCCTCGACCTCTGTGGCCACGACGTTCCTATTTCAGGTCGAGAGGATCTGCTGTTCATCACCGGCACAGAGAGCGCGTCCGAATTGCTGGGCGTCGTGCGTACGAACAATGCGCTGCCGGGGCTGCGGACGGTTGCCGTGCGCAACGACTACATCGGCGACCTGAGCGATCACCACGCTTTTCGGCTAGACCAACGTCCTTATCTATTCCTGACCTGCGGGCGATGGCCGCACTACCATGCCACCACCGATACCGCCGACCGCCTCAACTACGCAAAGATGGGACATATCGGGGAATACGTCGTCCGTACCCTCGATCAGGTAGATGGCAGGCCGCTCGAAGATCGGGGTGAAGATACGACCCCGCTCGAGGTCGCCCTGATTCGTGAACATCTCTCTCCGCTAACGGATCAGTTTGGTTTAGACGTGAAAACGCGTAGCGATGTGGATAGGGTCGTGCACGGGGCCATGTCCATGTTTGGGGTCTGAGATGTTCACGTCGATCTCGTGGATGGCGGAATTTCGCGGCCTTGATCATGTTGTCGGCATAATCCTTGGCGTTGTCAGTGGCGTCATGTCAGTAGGTTCCCCCCAAGTTGCTCATGCTGAAGTGAATCCCGTCGGAGTTTCAGCCATTCGCGTGGCCGTATTGCCGGCGATCTCAACCCAGATGATCCTCCCAATGACGCCATTTCGGGAGTTTGGAACGGAAAGGAAAATCGCGCTTTCCGCCGCACGGGGCGAGTACGAGCCGGCAACTCTCGTAATCGGGAATGCTTCCACGGTATCTCAGCAAATTCGCCTGGAGGTCGACGAGCTGGAGGGTCCTGGCGGAGTCATTGGTCGAACCCAAATCGACCTGAAGCACGTTCTCGTCTGGTATCAGGCGGCCGGGGCCTGGACCACGTGGCGAAAGCCCCGGCGGAACAGGGATGCGTTTCTGACACCCGAGCTTCTTGTCAACGATCCTGAAATCATTCGCGTCGATCGCAAGGGCCAGAACAATTTTCTCCGGTTGAGTAAGGCGAGCGGGCCCGAATATATCTTGATCAGCGCAAGGGAATTGAAAAAAGAAAACGAGTACCCCACGGTCAGAGAGCACCCAATTTACGACAGCCCAAATCTCTTGCCGGTCTCGATTCCAGCAGGTGAGAATCACCAAGTCTGGATTACCGTTCATGTTCCTCCTGCTGCAGCCTCAGGCGCATACGAAGGTGCGGTGCGCATTCTCGATTCCCGCGGCTCGGTGTTTGCGACCATTCCCATCACGCTTGAAGTTCACGATTTCGAGCTTCCGCCCCCGCGAATCGAGTACAGCATGTATTACCGGGGAAGGTTGGCTGACCATCATCCGACGGTGTCTCAGGAATGGAAGAGCACGAACCAGTTGATCGCTGATCTAGAGTCGATGATTGCCCATGGGATCTCGAATCCCAATTGCTATCAGCGTCTTCGCCCTGAAAGCGAGGCCGTGGAGAAATCGAGTCCTGTTGCTGCGCGAGATCTGGTCGTGAAATATCTTGCAATCCGCCGAAGCCTCGGCCTGATTGACCGGCCTCTATACTTCCTCGGTCGGATAACTGGGATGCCGGCCGATTCAAAGGGCCTTGCATTGCTGGATGCTGATACGAAAGACATGCTTTCTTTGGCGCGTCGATACGGAGCGAGTGATCTCTACATCTATGGCGTAGACGAGGGGAAGAACCGACCCATTTCTGATCAACACGCCGCATGGCGTTCCGTAAGAGCGGCTGGCGCAAAGGTGTTCGCGGCCGGGTCAGGAGATTATTTCGAAAGGTCGGCGGGTCTCACGGATCTTCTCGTGTATCGCGGAATCCCCAATCGAGAAGTGGCGAAGAAGCAACACCAGGTTGGAAACAAAATATTTAAGTACGGTAAACCGCAAGCCGGCGCCGAGGATCCGCTTCCATGGCGCAAGAGTTTCGGAATTGCGGCCTGGCAGGCCGATTATGATGGTGTCATGCCCTATGCGTTTCAAGCGCAATCTGGATCGATGTGGAACGACTGGGATGGTTTGTACTACCGCACGTCTAGCTTGGCGTATCCGGCGGCTGACAAGCCAATTTCCACGCTGGCCTTCGAGGGACTCAGGGAAGCGGTGGATGATGTCCGGTATTTGACGGCGCTGGAGAATGCAATTTCTCGGAAGCGGCGGGCGGTTGATCTCTCCAGAAGTGAACGGAATGTGCTTGGCGATGCGGAAAGCTTTATCCGCCTCGTCAAGATGGATTCCAATTTTGACCCTTCAGCCATTCGAGCGAAAACGGTCAGCCATCTGCGGGCGCTCGGAGAGTGATTGGCGATGTCGGCCGATGGGAAAGAAAAGCAGTTCCATCCGCTTTTGTTTGACATTCAGCGAGATAGGCCGAATTCGGACTTTGTCAGCAACCCGTTAACTGGGCGGCGCCGGCTCGGCGGGCGCTCCCGCCATGGTGACCACTCGCTGTGGGAAGGGAATCTCGATGTTGGCCTGGCTCAGCGCTTTGTAGACCGCCGTGTTCATGCCGTCGATGCACCTGCCGCGCATGGCGGGCTGATCGACCCAACCCTGAACGCGGAAGAGCAACGCCGAGTCGCCCATTTCGATGAACTGCACGCGCGGGGCGGGGTCGCTTACCACGAACTCGACCGACTCTGCGGCGCCGTGCAGCACTTCGCGTACACGGTCGATGTCGGAGCCGTACGCCACACCCACCACGATGGCCACGCGGGTCTTTTCGTACGGGCCCCCTGACTCGTTGACGACCTTGGAGTTGGCGATGTACGAGTTGGGAAGCGTGACTTCGACGTCGTCGCGGGTCAAAAGACGCGTGCTGCGCAGTCCGATCTTGATCACCCGGCCGCGCTCGCCCGAATCGAGGATGATGAAGTCGTTAATCTTGTAGGGTGCGTCCATGATGATGAACAATCCGCCGAACAAGTTGGCGAGCGAGTCCTTGGCCGCAAAGCCCACCGCGATCCCGACGATGCCCGCGGAGGCCAGCCAGGGCGCGAGATTTAGATCCCAGGTGACGAGCAACCAGTAGACGGCCAAGCTGAAGATGACGATCTTGCTCAGGTTGTCGAACAGGGGGAGCGAGCGCGCCTCGAGCCACGTCACCCGGTTGGCGAGCCGGCTCAGGCCCGAAAGCAGCGCAGAAGTGAGCCGGAATCCCGCCCCGGTCCACACGAAGATGGCTGCGGTTCCAATCGAGGCGATCAGGATGCGCTCGATCCCTTCGCCGAGTTCGAGGATCTTGATCGCGGCGTGCAGCCCCACCAGCACCACGCTGATGAAGAGCGGCCGGTGCAGCAGATGGATCAGCTGGTCATCCAGATCGGTATTCGAGAGCGCGGCCAGGCGCAGCAACAGGTGGCAGATCACCAGGTCGACGATCTTGGCCAGCAACAGCGAAATCAGAACCACGACGGCTGCGCGAACCCACGCCACGTCCTGGATCTCGCGCGCAAAGGCGATCAGCTCGTCCAATGGCATCTCCTCGGCTGATTCGTGGCTGTCGGGGCAGCGGTCCGCCAGAAAATAACAGAACTCGTCACGTTTTTGCGCGTGTGATCGATTGTCGGAAGCCATTCGGGCTCATCCGGGCTAGAAAGCAAGGCGCCGCGCGGGCGCCAGAGGCCAGCCTCAGCTGAAGGAGCGCGGCCGGGTCGACCGCCGAGACGATGCCCCTTTCGGACACAGTTCAGTCTAGGGTACCGTGGAGGCGTTTCCGTATCGCATTGATCTCGTGCAACGTCTGCAAGGCCATTCTTACGGGGGAAAGAAACCGTGGCTTCTATCCAGGACCGTATGATCCGCGCCGCAAAGTTGGACGCCCAGCTGTACGAGGAGGTAGAGGCCGATCGGGGAGCGATGCGCCAAGCCATGACCGTCGTCGTGTTGGCCGCGGTCGCAGCTGGGATCGGAAACTTCGCAAACGAAGGCCCGCTCGGAATCGTCTCTGGCACGATCGGTGCCCTTGC
>SDBV01005966.1_pt1 | contig 17021 bp, 17 predicted proteins | sample 2277081 | NCBI WGS metagenome assembly SDBV01 (sample SAMN10402039, study PRJNA504765) | marine sediment metagenome | isolation source: marine sediment core GS10_PC15, 223 cmbsf | place: Arctic Ocean: Southern Knipovich Ridge | collected 2010 | reverse complement strand
AGATTAAAAGAGCAGGGCGATGCTTTATCAAAGACAGTGGGGGAGAGGATAGATGGCACTGTCGCCGTCTTTGGAGAGATCAAGGAACAGCTGGGGGAGCTGACTCAGCGAACAAAGGATATCGAGGAAGTGGGTAAGAGCATTTCCAGCTTACAGGAAGCGCTGCGTGCGCCAAAGTTCAGGGGTCAGTTTGGCGAGCTTGGACTGGAGGCGATGCTGGCAAATATCCTGCCACCAGGTTCTTACTCCCTGCAACGTAAATTTCGAAATGGCGAAATTATTGTAGACGCAGTTGTCCAGATTGGCAAAAATTTCGTCCCGATTGATGCTAAGTTTCCCTTCCCACTGGATGATTTTAAGCAAATGACTGCATCAGAATCCCCGGAGGAGCAAGCGAATCTAAGGAGGCAATTTACGCGCACGATTAAAAAGCATATTGATAGTGTAGCCAAGTACATACTGCCCGATGAAAATACCTTTGACTTTGCCCTGATGTACATCCCGGCAGAAAGTATCTATTACGAGACAATAATTCGGGACCCCCACGCCACTGAGGAAAGCGGCATATATTCGTATTGTTGTGAGAAAAGGGTATTTCCAGTCTCTCCAAATACCTTTTATGCTTACTTACAAGCCATTGTACTGGGTCTCAAGGGACTGCACATTGAAAGCGCGGCACGAGAAATCTTAGGGCACCTGGGACGTCTGCGTGGTGACCTCACGAGTTTTCAAAAAGACTATGCCACACTGGGTACACATATTCAGCAGGCGGCACAAAAATATGACGAGGCTTCAAGAAAACTCACCAGATTTGGGGATAAGTTGCAGCTTGCCGGTGAGACCCCCGTGGAAAAATTACCCGAGGGGAGTGCTGAAGGGCGCGATGAAGGCGAGCCGAAAATAGAGCCTGATTGACCCGAATGGTTTAGATTAGATAGATGATAAACATTTCAACAACGGTGATGAGTTGGCTTGTCCCTTCAAAAATGGCGTCGCCTTGTTTTTACCCTTGCTATGAGCAATGTTGCTGTCAACATAGCTACTGCCCCGACTTCGAAAGCGATAACGTAGCTACCGGTAACATCAAAAATCAGCCCCCCTATAGCTGAGCCAATAGCGCCTCCGGCTCCCCAACCGATGTCCATCAGACCCAGTATCGTGCCAATACTGCTTACTCCAAAAGCATCAACAACCAGTACACTTATGGCAGTGGCACGGCCCCCGAAGGCAAAGCCGTAAACCATGGCAAATAGATATAGCGTCCAGAAGTCACGTGCCCAAATCAGCCACACCATGGCCCCGACTATGACCAGGGAAGAGCCAATGGCGACGGCTTTGCTACCTATTCTATCGGAAACCCTGCCCACAAGCACTCTACCGACAATACCAACTCCGCCTATCAGACCAAGGAGGGCCGCCGCCTCTTCGGGGGAGAAACCTATATCCGTAGCATGTGGCACAATATGGGTTAATACAAAAAAATGAGTAAAAGCAGTTAATACCCAGATAAACGACAAAATCCAGAAGTTGCTGGTTCTGAATGCTCCTCGCAGTGAAAGGCCCGATGGTGGGACACTGTTATCTTTAATTGTTGGCTCTGGTAACCCTGTTTCCTTTGTAGTTGAGCTGGCACCATCGGGTAGAGCCCCAATTTCATAGGGGTCCCTTCTTAATAGCCTGGATAGGGGAATCGCGATTAACCAGGCAATTAATCCCATCACGATATATGCCATACGCCAGCCAAATCCAGAAATAAGATAGGCGGCAAAGGGTGACATAATCACCATTCCCAGTCCTGCTCCTGAACTGGCAATGCCCAAGGCAAATCCCCGTTTTTTCTCAAACCATCTAGAGGCTGTTGACGTCAGCACCACATGCATTGCCCCGGTTCCTATAGATAACAACAGGCTATAAGTAATGAATAATTGCCATGGGGAGCTAATCTGACTGGTCAGTAACAGACTCAGGCCAGTAAACAAGCCCATTAAGAGTATTATAATTCTGGGACCGTATCTATCTACGGCCCAGCCGGCTGCAATGACAACTACGGATGAAACTACCATATAAGCCGAGAACACGCCGGAGGTTGCGGCTCGGCTCCAGTCGAACTCAGCCTCTATAGATTTAAAGAAAACACCAAAAGAAAAGCGCACCCCCCAGAAAGTAGTGCCAACAATAAGAAGGGTGGCTATTACCACCCACCCGTAAAATAGCTTATCTTTGATTTTTGGTGACAGCAGCGCTATATCCTCCCGGCAAGCTAGACATCGGCATTAACTGATTATATACGGATTCCCCCTCACATTACCAGAGAAACATCGGGCAGTAGCTTTCCAGCCTTGACACTTCAGATTGCCAGTGCTACACTTCACTTGTCCCCGGAGATAATTATTGCCCCCGAAAAGCGGTCGTGGCTATGAAAAGAATCGGTATTCTCTATCACCCCCTGAATGAAGCTGCCCGCACCATGGCCAAAGAGCTAAAGGAGTTTTTGGACTCCAGGGGTGTTGATGTCTGGATATGCTCTGCCTGGAAGGGTGAGGAAGCCAGGGCTCAGGTAAAAAATACTGACTTAGTTCTTAGCATCGGCGGCGATGGCACCATTCTACGGGCGGCACAGGCAGTGATTCCTTCCCTGACACCTATTACCGGGGTAAATCTAGGCAAGCTGGGTTTTATGACTGAGCTCGAAACTGATGAGGTCGAGACCAAGCTGCTCGCCTTATTGGAAGGGAAGGGCTGGCTTGATGAGCGGTCCATGCTTGAGGCAGAGCTTTCATCTTCAGGCCAGGGCCCGGCACGCATATTTCACGCCTTGAATGATGTGGTGGTGGCGCGGGGGTCAATAGCACGGGTTGTCTATGTAGAAGCCAGCATCGATGGTGAGCCGCTGACTACCTATAAAGCAGACGGAGTGGTAGTGGCTACGGCAACGGGAAGCACCGGCTACGCACTGGCGGCGGGTGGTCCCATCCTCAATCCGCAAGCTGAGGAGTTCCTGCTGCTGCCAATACTGCCCCACCTGGGTTCTCATTATACTCTGGTGCTGCCATCTACGGCGGTGGTGAAACTAAGTGTCAGCACTTCTCATGAAGCCACACTGAGCATTGACGGCCATATCAATGTGCCTTTATCAAGCGGCGCCGTGGTTACGGTTAAGCATTGCGCCAATAGGGTCCGCTTTTTAAGAATTCACCGGGAGACCTCTTTCTATAGCTCTCTGGAGCAGAGGTTGAAGGGAAAGCAGTAAGTTGAATCCAGTAGAAAAAGCCAGAATCAAAGATGCGCCCCAGATACATAAGCTGATTAACTACTTTGCTAATAGGGACGAGATGCTCGCCCGCTCACTGAGTGAGATATACGAAAACATCCGTGACTATTTTGTTATCAGGCAGGGTGAGCGAGTCATTGCCTGTGCCGCACTGCATGTTAGCTGGGCCGACTTAGCCGAGATAAAGGCGGTAGCCGTGGCTGAGGATAGCCAGCAGCAGGGCATCGGTGCCCATCTTGTAGAGGCTTGTCTAAAAGAGGCGGAGGGGCTCGGTATTCCCACTGTCTTCTGTCTGACCTACCAGCCCGGTTTTTTCGGCAAGTTTGGTTTTGCTCAGGTAGATAAGATGGAGCTGCCGCGCAAGGTCTGGGCGGAATGCTATAGCTGTCCCAAGTTCCCCGATTGTAACGAGGTGGCCCTAATCTGTCACCTGGAGGTCTAATTTGGAAAAGACGGTATCCAGCCAGCTAATCTTTGAAGGGCGAGTCGTAAAATTGAGGGTTGATACCGTCAGGACGCCCGGTGGCAGGGAAACTACCCGGGAGATTGTGGAGCACAGTGATTGTGTGGCGATTATAGCTGTTGACGCTGACGATAATGTTCTCCTGGTAAATCAATTTCGCAAGCCGGTGGAGAAGGAACTGCTGGAGATACCGGCCGGTGGCATTGACTCCGGTGAAGATGCGGTGGCTGCTGTTCGCCGCGAGCTGCAGGAAGAGGCAGGCTATCTGCCCCGAAAAGTGGAGAGGTTAGGCGGTTTTTACTCAGCGCCGGGCTATTGCACTGAGTACCTTTACCTTTATCTAGCCAGTGACCTTGTTCTCAGCAAACTGCAAGCTGAGGATACCGAAAGTATTAGTGTAGTCAGGGTGCCGGTCAGTCAGGTTTCCGGCCTTATTGCCTCCGGCAGCATCACTGATGCCAAGAGTATCGCCGGGCTGCTGACCTTCCTGGAGTACCGAAAATCAGCCAAGCCGGCCTGAGAGCTGCCGCCCGCCGAGAAGATGCAGGTGGAGATGAGGCACCAATTGCCCACCTTGCTTACCGGAGTTAATCACCAGGCGATAGCCGCTCTCGGCTACGCCTTCCCTTATGGCTAGCTGATTGGCTGTGCTCACCATATGCCCCATCAGAGGCGACTCGTCTTCTGACAGGTCAGCCAGGGAAACAATGTGCTTCTTGGGGATGACCAGCAGGTGTGTTGGTGCCTGGGGATTAATATCTCGGAAGGCAATTACCTCTTCATCTTTATACAGGATTTCACCGGGTATCTTGCCGGCAATAATCTGGCAGAAAATGCACTCCATTTTCTTCTCCTTGGCTGCTATTTACCAACCTCATCCTCTTGAGTGTTCATTTATAAATCTCAACCCATTTAGTTCTTCTTTAGTAACCCCATCCACTTTATCCCCTTCCCCTTAACAAGGGGAAGGGGAGGATTTGTCTTAAGAGGGGCTGGCGCCCCTCTTAAACACCCCATTAGCTTAATTTCCTTTCAGGAAGAGAGAGAATGATTATGTAAGAGAGGCTTCGCCTCTCTTTGACTCTCCTTCAGTATTTGCTTCTTTTTTAGTATTTGCCCCTCTGGTATCTGGCTTTACCCTGCTCAAACAGGTCTCCACCATAAATATCGCTGGCAACAATAGCCGGGAAGTTCTCCACTTCGAGCCTCAGGATAGCTTCTGCTCCCAGGTCTTCATAAGCGATAACCTCTGATTGCCTGACCGATTTGGCCAGCAAGGCGCCGGCGCCACCGGCGGCGGCGAAATAAACCGCCTTATACTTTTTGATAGCCTCCTTTACTGCCGGAGAGCGGCTGCCCTTGCCAATCATGGCTCTAATCCCGGCTTGGATAAGGCGCGGGGTATATATATCCATGCGGCTGCTGGTGGTGGGCCCGGCCGAGCCGATAACCTGCCCTGGCTTTGCCGGAGTTGGCCCCATGTAATAAAGGGTCTGCCCCTCGAGCTCAAAAGGAAGCTCCTCACCCTTGTCCAGCGCCTGTATTAGCCGACGGTGGGCAGCATCGCGGGCGACGTAGATAACCCCAGAAATCAGGACCTGAGTGCCTGCCCTTAATTTCTCTATTGTTTTGGTATCAATTGGAGACGTAATGTGCAGATTATTTATTTAACCCCACCCCCTTTAGTTCTTCTTTTACAACCCTATCCCCTTTATCCCCTTCATGCAAAGAATACATCTCCCTATTTTGGGGAAGGGGAATTGGTCATTAGAGGGGCTTAGCCCCTCTATAAACTCCTCCATATTTGAGGGCTTGGCCTCTGTCCAACTCTCTTTTAATATCTACCCTGTTAGCGATTACTTTCGAATGGGCTTAGCCCATCTATAGGCGCTCTTTATAATACAGCTTCCTTGTGGCGAGCGCTATGGCACTGGAGGTTAACCGCTACCGGCAGGCTGGCAATGTGGGCCGGCGCCACCTCGGCGTGCACCGCCAGGGCGGTAGTCCTGCCGCCAAAGCCCATTGGCCCGATACCGAGGTCATTGATTCTGCCCAGGACTTCCTTCTCAAGCCCGGCAATCTCAGGGTCGGGGTTTGGCTTGCCCAGCGGACGCAGCAGCGCCTTCTTAGCCATCAGCAGAGCCTTCTCGCCAGTAGCGCCTATACCCAGGCCGACAACCAGCGGCGGGCAGGGATTACCTCCGGCTTCAGCCACTGTCCTTACTGCCAGGTTGACGACGCCCTCTTTGCCCTCGCCTGGCTTGAGCATAGCCAGACGGCTCATATTCTCCGCCCCACCCCCTTTGGGCATAACGGCAATTTTTAAGTGGTCACCCGGAACTATTTCAGTGTGAATAACCGGCGGCGTATTATCTCCGGTATTTATTCTGTCGGAGAACGGCCGGCTCACCATTGACTTCCGCAGGTAGCCCTGGGCGTAGCCCCGGCGTACGCCCTCTTCTACCGCAGCATAAAGGTTGCCGCCGGTAACGTGTACATCCTGACCTACTTCGAGGAAGACCACGGCCGTACCGCAGTCCTGGCATAAGGGGACATGCTCCTGCTGAGCAATACGGGCATTCTCCAGTATCTGGTCTAAAACCTGTCTCCCCAGCGTGGATTCCTCGGTCTGCCGGGCTTGCCTGAGTGCCGATAACACGTCTTCGCCCAGCTCAATATTCGCCTGCTGGCAAAGCTCGGCTACCTTTTGAGTAATAGTGCTGGCTTCAATTTCTCTCAATTTTTATCTACCTCTCCCCCTGTATCCCCCTCTCCTTCAAAGGAGAGGGGGAAGAATTATATGGGAAGGGGCTTCGCCCCTTCCAGCTACCCTGTTAACACAACTTCCTAGGGTCACCTAATATAAACTGAGGCTATTGTAAATGTTATCCAATGTAGAGGAATATTGGTCATACTTTCTTTCCTGCGCTGAGCAAGCAAAGTCGTATATTTTGCCATCTGAATACGCAATCAAGTTCCTTGTTTCCCATACGAAGTGTTTCCCCTTTCCTCTGTGGGTGTAAAAAAGTTCCCAAGCAGGATAATCCCTGTGCAGCACCTTTTCGTCCTTCAGATGATATTCCTCATAATAAACTGCATCGCTGCTCTTTGCATTATCTATATACAATTTCAAAATTTCTCGGGGGGTTGCTGCTCCAGTTGATGAAGGAGCAGGCGTTATTATCATTGTAATATACGCCTCTCGCTTTGGATTTGCTATACGGGGAGAAGCTTCATCTCCGACATCAACGAACCAATCATCGGGATATTGAAACGAATAACCGTATGTCTTACTGGTGTAGGTTTTGCTAGTGCTAGGACTAGCCGCTTGCTCGCAACCGACTAGCACCCCTGGGATTAATATTAAGATTACTAGAATTGGGATCAAGTATCGTTTCATCGTATGCCTCTTGACTACCCTACCGCCTTAAGGAATAGAAACCCCGTGATATATGGAGAAGCTCTCCACGCTTGCACAGCCTGCCTATGACACTTCTAATGTAATGGTGATACATAGGTTGATGTCCCCACTCGGTCAAGTCCTTTTCAGTCAAACGTTTAAAATTGGGAATCTGCTCATATATCTGTTGCAAGCTTGCTTGCCCGCCCAGCGATTCTATGGTTTTAAGGATAGCTAGTCTCCAACTTTGCATAAATTACCGCCTAATTACCAAAATCGCCTTCACCAGCTATTGTACTACCTCCGCTGAGTTGATCTAAATTGGCATCTACCATAGGCATCGGGTGAGCCATAATTGCTAATCGCCCTCGGCTATCATTTTTCTGAGCTCGATTATCATCTCCGGCACGTCAATCTGCACCGGGCATCTTACCTTGCACCGGCCGCAGGTGAGGCAGGTATAAGCCAGCGAGGCTGCCTTCTCCCAGTCTTTGCTGACCATGGCCGCCCAAACCGCGCCAATGCCGGTAAAGTACTTATCGCCAAAGTGGCCGGCGGTTACGGCAAACACGGGGCACTCGTAGAGACAACCGCCACACCGCAGGCAGTAGAGGACCTGACGCAGTACCGGGTGCCTGGCCAGCGCAATTCTGCCGGCGTCCATAAAGACGACGTGGAACTCCCTCGGTCCATGGGCGCCGTAGGTGGTTACCTTCTCGATGTCACCGGTCTTGCTCGGCCCGGATACCAGGCTTACATAGGAGGGAACGGTATAATTGGCGTATCTCCAGGTTACCTCGGCAACCTTATAAGCCTCACCCAGGGTTGGCACCAGCTTCTCCATCCCCACCAGGGCAATGTGGACAGGCGGGGCAGCGGTAGCCAGGCGGACATTTCCTTCATTCTCAATAATGAACAATGTGCCCGTTTCGGCCGTCACCACGTTGGCGCCACTTATGCCGACGTCTGCCCGGAAGAATTTCTCCCGGAGGAATGTCCGGGCGGCGGCTACCAGTGTCTCAATATCCGTATCCGCCGAGAAATCCTGCCCCAGAGTTCTGGCGAAAAGCCGGGCAACATCCTCCCTGGGCACATGAATTGACGGCGACAGGATGTGCATTGGTCTCGACCCCAGTTTCTGAATGATAAATTCACCCAGGTCAGTCTCGTATACCTCGTTGCCGCGCTCTTCCAGGTGCTTTCGTAAACCTATCTCCTCGCTGGTCATGCTTTTACCTGTGACGATCAGCTTGTCTCTCCCCACCAGGTTGGAGATAATGCTCAGGGCATCATCGGCGGTCCTGGCGATGTAGGCTTTGCCATGATTCTCCTCGATAGCTTCACATGCCTGCCGGGCAAGCGTCTCCATCTCACCGATAGCCTTCTTCTTTATCTCCAGCACTTCCTCCGCCAGCTTGACGGTGTGCGGAAATTTCTTGAGGGCGTCACTGGTGTTTGCCCGGTAGCTCTTAATCGCCCGGGATAAAGCGACCCTTATCCGGTCATTATGAGCCGCCTCCATTATTTCTTTCTTGTAAGCCTTAAAATCAGACATTCTCTTTACGCTTCCATGGCTCTGGCAATGACCTGAGTCAGGTCAAGCACTTCCACATCACCAGCTTTTAGCTCTTTAAGCCCTTCCTTTAGCTGCATAACACATCCCGGGCAGTGAGTAACCACAATTTGGGCGCCGGTTTCCACCATCTCCCTGGCTCTATTGGTGGCCAGAATCTGGCTTAGCTCCGGGAAGACGGCTTCAAAACCTCCCCCGCCTCCACAACATGTTGCCCACTCACCCTTAGTCCAGTCAGTTTCCACAAGCTCAATACCCTTGATTGCCTTCAGTATCATCCGCGGCTCCTCTATCAGCCCCAGGTAACGCGCCAGCTGACACGGGTCGTGATAGGTAACCTTGACTTCTCCCGGAAATCTCAGTTTTTGTGACCCTATGTTTTCCAGAACAACTTCCAGGAAGTGCTTGACCTCAATGTCATATCCGTCCACGCAGGAAGGGAACAGGTTGCGCAGAGTGTTGGTGCAGGAAGGAACGATACCGATGATTCGCTTCACCCCGAGTGATTTGAGCTTTTTATACATCTGCTGGGCGTTTCTGGCAAATTCTTTTTGCAACCCGGTGTAGTACAGTGGCGCTCCGCAGCACGGCTCATCCTCAGCCAGATAGCCAAACTTCACGCCAAGATTGTTTAGCACCTCGACCGCATCTTTTAAGGGTTGAACATCAGCATCACCGCCCCTTGATGCCGCTTTGCGATATATACCACCAAGGTCAGTGCCCAGCTTCTTCTGAAAACCGGCAAAGCGCATAGGCAGTTCGGCGCCGATGGCGCTTTTATCCAGCCTGCGTATGAGCGACATCAAGGCTTTCAGGTCACCGGCATACTGGTATCCGCAGCCGGCGAAGAATATGGTCTCTGCCCTCTTGGGCAGGCTGAGGTTCTTGGCCCACCTTGCACCTTCTTCCTTCGAGGCGCCTAATATATTTTGCCTGGAGATGATGTTATCGGCTATGTAAGCCAACCCCGGGGGAACCAAACTTTTTGATTTTTTACTCATCCCGTCTTTTCTCTTCCTGCAAGGCTCCCGCCTTTAACTTCCGCCGGTAATACGTCTTGCCTTACCGCCAGTTCTATGATGTATATTGTTTATTAACCCTATCCCCTTTATCCCCTTCCCCTTGCTAAGGGGAAGGGGAAGTATTTTGGAGAGGGGCTTCGCCCCTCTTCGACTCTCCTTTTTCACGGGGTTACAATCTGCCGTGGAGGGCTGCACGAATGGCATCTGCTATGCCCTTGTCGTCTGTAACATCGATAAACTTTTGCCCATCCCCCACTGGCTTTTGGTCGATAACATAAGGGGCATTTTGTCGAGTGTCTCTTTTTACTGTTTGCATTACGCATACAACGTTCGTGTCCATGAGGAATATACGAGCACCAAATTTCCCTTGTTTAGCCATCTCTTATCACCTCCTTTTAACCTTATCCCTCAAAGAAGAGAAGTGGATGAGACCTTGGAAAAGGGTGAAGCTCCCCTCTTACCGGGAACAGGTTGCTAAACCTCTTGTATACTGTCTGGCTCCGCTAGTTTCCTGATAACGGCATCGGCTACCTGGGAAGTGCCCACCGGTGGCTCACTGGCGGTATCAGGCTTCAGGTCATAGGTAACATTCCTGCCTTCAGCAATGACTGCGGCGATGGCTGTCTCCAGCATTTCCGCGGCGCTCATTTCTCCGAGGTGGCGGAGCATCATCACGCCGGAGAGCATCATTGCCATGGGACTGACCTTATTCTGGCCGGCATGTTTAGGGGCGCTGCCATGTGTCGGCTCAAAGACTGCTATTTCACTGCCAATATTAGCCCCGGGCGCTATGCCCAGCCCGCCGACCAGCCCGGCACATAAATCAGAGATGATGTCCCCGTAAAGATTGGGTGCCACCACCACATCAAACTGCTGCGGCTTTTTCACGAGCTGCATGGTCATGTTATCGACCAGTCTATCCTCAAATTCAATGTCAGGATATTCTTGAGCTACCTCACGGGCAACCGCCAGGAATAATCCGTCAGAGAACTTCATAATGTTGGCTTTGTGTATCGCGGTTACCTTCCTTCTTTGATGGGCACGGGCATATTCAAAGGCAAACCTTACAATTCTTCGACTGGCCGTATCGGAAATTATCTTCAGGCTAATGCTTGAGTCTGTCCTTACAGCGCTCCCCGTGGTCTCGGTGATCAGCTTTATAAGCTGGCCGACTTCAGCCGTCCCCCTCTCAAACTCAATGCCGGCGTAGAGGTCCTCGGTATTTTCCCTGACGACGACTATGTCTACATCTTCATAGCGTGAAGGAACTCCGGGGTAAAGCTTGCACGGGCGGACGCAGGCATAAAGGTCGAGTCCTTTGCGCAGCGCTACATTGACACTGCGGAAACCCGAGCCTACAGGCGTGGTAACCGGCCCCTTAAGGGCGACCCTGTTTCTCCTGATGGATTCAAGCACATAATCGGGGAGTGGCGTGCCATACTTTTCCAGGACACTGGCACCAGCGTTAACTTTCTCCCAGTTGAAGACGAGCCCGGTCGCTTCCAGGACCCGCTTTGTCGCTTCAGTAACTTCAGGCCCTATGCCATCGCCGGGAATCAGGGTCACACTATAAGACATCTTGTCTCCCATTATCGCGGATATTATTTATCAACCTCACCCCCTTTAGCCCCCTCTCCAATCTTGGAGAGGGGGAAGAGGTTTTGAGAGAGGGGCGAAGCCCCTCTCTCACTCTACCCTTACCTCATTAAGGATGGTCAGGGGTGCAGGTCGCTAAACAACCTCTACCACAGACTACAGTCTGAACCCGCCATGCTTCTTAATATAGGGAACAAGCCCGCCCTCATCAAGGATATGTAGCATAACCTCCGGAATTTCACCGAAGCTGAACTGGTTGCCATTGGTTAAATCCCTGACTGTACCAGTAGCCAGGTCTACCTCCAGCTCGTCCCCGTCACTAATCTTATCAGTATCGCAAATAAGTATGGGAAGTCCCAGGTTTATTGCGTTTCTGAAGAATATACGGGCTACTGATTTAGCCAGAATGGCGCTCACTCCGGCCGTTTTGATAACCAGAGGGGCATGCTCCCGGCTGGAGCCAAGCCCAAAGTTGCTGCCGCCAACGATAAAATCCCCCGGCTTTACCCGGGAAGCAAAGGTAGGGTCGGCATCCTCCAGGACATGCTTGGCCAGCTCAGCAAGGTCACCTCTAAGGTGAGCATAACGGCCGGCGGTGATGTCGTCAGTAGAAATATTGTCACCATATTTGAAGGCTTTGCCAGTAAGCATCTACATTACCTCCCTGGGGTCGGTTATTTCGCCGGTTATCGCCGTAGCGGCCGCCGTCGCCGGGCTGCCCAGATAGATGAAGGCTTCCGGGTTGCCCATCCTGCCCTTGAAATTTCGATTAGCCGTAGACAGGCAAGACTCTCCGTTTCCCAGCACTCCCTGGTGGATACCAATGCAGCTTCCACACCCCGGCACTACAATCATACCCCCGGCTTCGATGAAGGTTTCGATATAGCCGGCCCGGATTGCATCTAGCAGAATCTGCCGTGATGCCGGAGTAACTATCAGCCTGGTTTCAGGATGGCGTCTTTTCCCCTTCAGTATGCCGGCGGCTATGGCCAAATCTTCCAGGCGGCCATTGGTGCAGGTGCCAATGGATACCTGCTGAATTTCGGTTCCCCTGAGTTCCCTGGCCAGGGCGGTATTATCCACGGTGTGAGGTTTGGCTATCATCGGCTCAAGCTCAGCTACATCAATATTGATGGTCTGCTCATAGGTAGCGTCAGCGTCAGGTGTAACTGGCTTGAAGTCCTCGCCTCGTCTTTGCGAAACCAAATATTCCCTGGTAATTTTATCGGCGGCGAAAAGCCCCACCTTGGCTCCGGCTTCTACGCTCATATTGGCAATGGTAAAACGCTCAGACATAGACATATTTTCCACGGTATCACCGCTGAACTCCAGCGCCTTATAGGTGGCACCATCGACCCCAATCTGCCCGATGAGGTAGAGAATGAGGTCTTTAGCATAAACACCGTCAGGGAATTTGCCCGAGACGACTATCTTAATGGTCTCCGGAACACGGAACCAGGTCTCACCCAGAGCCAGGGCAACGGCGACATCAGTCGACCCCATACCGGTAGCGAAGGCACCGAGAGCGCCGGCGGTAACCGTGTGTGAATCAGCGCCAACGATTACCTCGCCGGGCTTGGCCAGAGACTCGGCTACTAGCTGGTGGCAGACGCCCTCGCCAGCATCGCTGATAATGCAGCCGGTTTCCCGGGCAAAACGGCGTAGTTGCTGCTGGTCATTTGATAAGGCACGGTTAGGACTGGGAACAGCATGGTCAATAAACAGGACGCTCTTTTGAGGGTTGGCCAGGCGCTCAAATCCGCTGGTCTGAAATTGCCTTACCGCCAGCGGTCCGGTAGTATCCTGGGCGAAAGCCAGGTCTACCCTGGCAATCACAATGCTCCCTGACTTCGCCTCGCTTCCAGATTTTTGACTCAGTATCTTTTCCGCTAATGTCTTACCCATACATTCTGTTCCTTTATTAGATTGTTAGAAATTGGAGTTTTGAAGCCGTCTTCCCGCCTTTTCTATATGCCCCCTCCGGCTGTTTTACACCGGGATATTGCCGTGCTTCTTTGCCGGACGGCTCTCCTTTTTATTCCGCAGTGCCTCAAAGGCGGCAATTACGGTAGGGCGAGTATCCCTGGGCCGGATAACGGCATTGATATACCCCTGGCTGGCGGCGACGTAAGGGTTATAGAATAGCTGGCGGTATTCCTCAATCTTCTCTGCTTCCTTAGCCTTGGGGTCGTCCGCGGCTTTGATTTCCTGGCGGTGGATGATGGCGGCAGCGCCCTCAGCGCCCATAACGGCAATTTCGGCCTGCGGCCAGGCGAGGGTATAGTCCGCACCCAGACTCTGGCTGCACATGGCTATGTAGGCTCCGCCATAAGCCTTACGGGTAATCAAAGTTACTTTGGGAACAGTTGCCTCGGAGTAGCACCACAGCAGCTTGGCACCATGCCTGATTATCCCTCCCCACTCTTGATGGCTACCCGGGAGATAACCCGGGACGTCTGCAATAGTAAGCAAAGGAATGTTAAATGCATCGCAGAAGCGGATAAACCTGGTGGCTTTATCGGAAGCATTAATGTCAAGGCAGCCAGCCAGGTGGTTGGGCTGACTGGCAATAATGCCAACCACATGCCCGCTCAAGCGGGCAAAGCAGGTAATCAGGTTTGGGGCATAAAGCCGGGATGGCTCAAGGACTTCCCCGTTATCCACGATGAGACGGATGATATCCTTCATATTGTAAGTTTGGTGTGGATTCTCCGGTATAATATCTTCCAGAGCCGGGTCGGCACGTTCCGGAGAATCGGCTGGCGTGGTGGCCGGCGGCTTCTCATCATTACTCGGTGGCAGGTAGCTTAGCAGTTTTTTTATCTCTTCGATAGCCTGTCCATCATCATCGCAGGCAAACTGAGCCACGCCGCTTTTAAGATTGTGCGTCATGGCGCCGCCCAACTGCTCATCACTTATCTCCTCGCCGGTGGCCGCCTTGACGATACTAGGCCCGGTGATATACATGTAGCTTGTCTTCTTCACCATGAAGACAAAGTCGGTCATTGCCGGCGAATAGACAGCACCACCCGCCGCCGGCCCCATAATGGCTGATATCTGGGGAATAACTCCTGAGGCGCCGGCGTTACGGAAGAAGATATGGCCGTAGCCGTCAAGGGCGTTAATTCCCTCCTGGATACGGGCGCCGCCGCTATCAATGAAACCGACGATGGGCACTTTAATGCTCATTGCCATGTCCATGACCTTACATATCTTTCTGGCATGCATCTCACCCAGGGTCCCGCCTCTGGCGGTAAAGTCCTGGGAAAAGGCGCATACGGTGCGGCCGTTCACCTTTCCATAGCCGGTGACCACTCCGTCGGCCGGGATAGAGATCTTGTCCATACCGAAATTGGTGGAGCGGTGACGGACAAATAAATCCAGCTCGTGGAAGGTGCCATGGTCAAATAGAAGGTCGATTCTCTCCCGTGCGGTGAGCTTGCCCGAAGCATGCTGGCGCTGAATGCGCTCTTTGCCGCCACCAGCTTTTATCTTCTCTTCCCGCTCGGCTAGTTTTTCCAGTTCATCTTTTAAAGCCATTTCACACCTATCAGATGGACATAACTAATCATACCACAATGGCCGTTTTACAGCCAAGTTACTCGTATTGAAATTGTTTAGCAACCTATCCCCCTGGCCCCCTTCCCTTCATAAGGGAAGGGGGAAGGATATTAGAAGAGGGGCTGACGCCCCTCTTAGACACCCTTACAAAACAACCTTACATTAATTCGGGATTGTATACTTTAAGATATTTGGAGCGGTTTTTCTTATTTCATTTGTCCTTAACCCAAACCGTGATATAATTACATAAATTCCCATACTACACGTATAAGCTTATCGTTTAACCAGACCGAATCACAGAGGGGAACGAATATTGCCTAGATATACTTATCTCGACCGGCAAAAAAGTATTGCCACACGCAAGCGTAATGCTAGACTTCGCCGTCAAAATAATACCGCAACTACTGGCAATCAAAAAAACGCCACAGTCAAATTAGCCGAGAATTTGGTCGTAACACAAGCTGTTGAGAAGAGGCTTGCTAAGAAGGCACAATCAGGGACTCTGAGTGCCTTAGTAGTCATTTGGGGGTTGACATTCTTTTTGATATCTCGCTTTCCTATATCTGAATGGAGTCTCTTGGGCCTCTTACCGGCCCTCGTATTGACTATCTTTCTCGTATTTACCTGGCGAGCTCGCGTTATTGAATTGGGAGAAGAACGAAAGAAACGTCTCGACGAAACGAGACAATTCTACTCTAGCCCAGAGTGGAATATGCTCCGTGACCAGGTTATTCACGAGGAAGGTCATCTATGTTCCGAATGCGGAGAACTTATCCAGTACAAAGAAGACATTACTGTAGACCACATACGTCCTAGAAGCAAGTACCCCGACTTGGCTCTTGAGAGACAGAACCTACGTGTTTTGTGTCGAAGCTGCAACTCCAGAAAGGGAACTAAGGATTTGCTGGATTCATAATTGAAATGATAGCCCTTTAGTGTTATCAGAAATAGAAAAACCCCCAATTCCTTTAAGATTTCAAGGGCTTTTTAGCCTCAAATTTGGTAGCCTAAGATGGGCGCTAGCCCCTCTTTTCCTGTTTTCACCGGCAACACATGACCTCGTAATATCGGCGAGAGGCTGATAGTTTGACATTAATGCTGTTCGAAAGGTTTGTTCTTACTTCCTAACTTGGGGTCTTTGGGCAGCATCATTCGCATATGTGCTAATAAATCTTCTGGGTCTTGCCCCAGCCACTCAACTAACTGCCGCCATTGCTTCTGCTCGCTGGGAACACGGCTATTCCACCATTGACCACTCGGAGTAATCGGCTGAATTCCCTTAGATATAGACTCCCCAGAAGTATAGTAGTTCACCACTCCTAGCAAGTATTCGGGTAATGGCGGTAGCTTCCCGTGACGATTCTTGTAGTCATCAATCCAGTTATCTGATATTTTCTTTTTTCGTGATAACAGGCTATTAAGAAGGAACATAATTAGCACGATAATAGCTAAACCCCAAAATATATAACTCCAGATAGGATATCCTTGTACGTATATGGTTACACCAGCAATAAAAAGAACTATTATTGAAGGAATAGATATCTGTGGCGAAAAAACTTTCATCATGTTCATATTTTAACACAGCATACAAGCACTACCAAGTTACTTGAAGGCAGTCCAAGAGGGGCGCAAGCCCCTCTTTCTTTTCTTCCCCCTCTGGAAATCCCTCTCTGTCTCCCTTTACCAAAGGGAGATGATTAGTTTCCCCCTTTACAAAAGGGGGATTAAGGGGGATTTAATAAAGAGATTGCTTCGCCCCGATTCCATCGGGACTCGCAATGACAAGACGGAGAAGGAACAGATTACAAAATAATCTATTATATTGGGAGATAATGATACATTAAAAGCCAAAAAGCTGGTTTATTATGGTTGCTCTAGGCGCTGGGCTCCACCCTTAACCCGCCTTCCCCAACCAGGTCTGCCAGCCGCTGATGAAGCTCCGGGCAGTAGTTAGTGTTGGACAGTTTAAGATTATTAACCTTATCATCAGTCTTAAGACGCAGGGTAACCTCGTCCTCCCCGGGGAAGTCTTTAAGGGTGTTAATCAGTCTGTTCAGCTGGACTATATCACTCTCGGCGTCGCTGGTCTGAGTGAGGCTGATTACCAAACGTTGACTTTTAACCGGAGCCGCAGC
>SDBV01005965.1_pt1 | contig 17022 bp, 11 predicted proteins | sample 2277081 | NCBI WGS metagenome assembly SDBV01 (sample SAMN10402039, study PRJNA504765) | marine sediment metagenome | isolation source: marine sediment core GS10_PC15, 223 cmbsf | place: Arctic Ocean: Southern Knipovich Ridge | collected 2010 | reverse complement strand
ATTCGTTCTTGGACCAACTCTTCGTAATCCTTTCCGGCACGACGAGCCAGTAGGAAACCCAACAGTCCGGCGCCCACGTTGGAATACTCGTACTGAGAGCCGATGTCACGCGTCAGCGTGTGACCCGTCAGAAACTCCCAGAGCAGTTCGGGCGTGTAGTCCGCGAACGGGTTCGAGCCATCGGCGGGGGAGAAGTTGGTGGGCATTCGTGGCAGGCCCGAGCGATGGGTGGCGAGGTGTGTGAACGTGATCGTCTGTCCATCCCTGCTGGGCATAGAAACTCCGCTTGGGAGATATCGCTGAACGGCATCGTCCAGGGCCACCTCACCGCGGGCCGCCATGTCCGCAAGCAGAATGGACGTAAACACCTTGGTGATCGATCCGATTTCCAACACGCTCTTGGGTCCCAGGGGCCGGGCACCTGGTCCGGACTCGCCGTAGGCCACGATGGTTCTGGACCCATTGGCCTCGACCACACCCACCACCATGCCGACGCTGCGCCCGGCGTCTACCCGCTCCTGGATCAGGGCGAGCAGTTCTGACTCGGTGGGGAAATGCTGTGCCGTGACCGAGCCGGCGGTGAGGAGCAGCAGGAGGGAGGTCAGCCCCCCTCGTCTCAGGGTTGCACGAGAGGTGATCATCGAGTCTTTCCTTTGCCGATGGTTTCCAGAGGTTCGGATAGCCGAGTTCGTTCGAGTGACAGATAATAGGAAGGAATAGGAAGGACGGAATGTACCGGTCCTTGGACATTCTGCATTGGACGTTCAGCAGACCTCACCATGTGCCCCGCTCGCCGACACTGTCGATGACGGGATTGAGTCGACGTGCCGCGTTCCGCCAGTTCGTTTGTATTGCAACCTGTGCCACCTCGGGCTCACCAGCTTCGAGCGCTCCAATAATGGCCACGTGCTCGTCCACCGACGTTGCAAACTGCTGCTGAAGCACGCTCAAGTACACCCGGATATACCGCTCCGCCTGTGGCCGGATGGCCGCGTGGAGCGCGCGGATACGGGGCCTGGCCGCCGCGTCCACGTACTGGCGGTGAAACCGCTCGTCCCCATCATAGAACGCCTTCCCATCAGGAACCCATTCGCCTGCGATCTTCAACAGCTTGTCGTTCAGCTTCTTGAGCCGACCGACGAGGGCTTTGCGGGAGGGTGAATCGAGCTGGGCGGCGTACCAGCCTGCCTGTCCCTCGAGCACCCCGATGATGTGGAGCAGCTCCGACGCATCATCCTTGGTAAGTGGCGCGACGATGAGTCGCGAGCGTCGGCCTCCCCCCGATTCGGCGACGAAGCCTTCTTGCAGAAGACGGAGAAGAGCCGCCCGAACCGGCGTCCGACTCACACCGAGTCGCTCGGCGATCTCCAGCGCGATGATGCGCGCGCCCGGCGCTAACCGCCCCCAAACGATCATCTCGCGGAGCTTGTAGTACGCCTCACTCTCGCGGTCGAGGTGCGGGCCATTCTTGGCAACCTTGACCTCATTCATCAAGAAACTCCTCTGCTGGAAGTCAACGTGCCCCCTGCTCGTGCCATCACCATATGACGTCGTCGTAACCCTGCTCCTCCTGTGCCAGGCCCTCGGCGGAAGACCAGGACGTCAACGCAAGGATGAGGAGGGTCAACGAGGCGCGCCGATATCTCCTGGCTTCTCCTCCACTCGCTCGAAGTCTTCGAGGTTCTCGACCTCCAGGGCTTCGATGTTCCCCTCAACGTCGATCGTGAACGTCAGCATCGTCGTTCCCATAACGCGATCGCGCCACTTCACCTCGAAGGTGTCGTAGTGCCAATGCACCAGATCGCCTACCCACGCCGTATGGCGGCGAATCACCAGGCCGCCGTCTTCCTGCGCGATCGTCACGGCGCCATACATGTCGTCCTCGTACGTACCGACATATTTGGACAGTGCCAGCGACGGCTGGGTGCCTTTGACGCGTCCGTTCTCTCGCTTCGTCCGCTGCTCCTCCGTGGCCTTCTCTTGCTGCTCGGCGAGCTCCAGGAACGTCGCGTTCCAATCTTGCCGCGGAGCATCCAGGTACCAGTCCACGATGTGGAACGTAACCGCGTTGAACGAGCTGTTCGGCGACGTGTTGGTGAGCACCACGACCCCGAGTTGCTCCTCCGGAATCAACATCACTTGCGAGAGCATCCCGTCGATACCGCCTGTATGGCTCACCACCAAACGCCCGTGGTAGTCTCTGAGACCCCACCCCAGGCCGTACGTGGCGAAGTGCGTTGACGGGAAGAGCTTCTTGGTCTGGGGGCTCAGGCCCGTAATCGTCTGTGGGGTGTGCACTTCGCGAACGACGTCGGCGCTCAGAATGCGCTCGCCGGCAAATTCGCCGCCAGCGAGCATCATACGCATCCAGTGCGTCATCTCACGGACACTCGAATTGATGGAACCCGCGGCGGCCACGTTGTCGAGATTGCGGTACGGGACCGGTGTGACCTCCCCGTCGATCCTCGCGTGCGGGGTCGCCACGTTGTCGATCCGCTCGAGATCCACCGTGCTCGTGTTGCTCCGCGCCATGCCCAGCGGCCGGAAGATGCGGGTTTTAATGAAGTCATCCCATGTCATGTGGGCGACCGCCTCGATCACCTCTCCGGCGGTCAAGAACATCGTGTTCTGGTAGCCGTATGCCGCGCGGAAACTCGAGTTCGGCTCCAGGTAGCGAATCCGTCGGACCACTTCGTCCCGATCGAAGTCCGTCCCATACCAGTTGGCGTCGCCGCGGCGTCCCAAACCGCTCCGATGGGAAAGGAGATCCCGCACTCTGATCTCTCGGGTGACGTACGGATCGTAGAGCTGGAACCAGGGAAGGTGCTCGATCACGCGGTCGTCCAACGTCACTCGCTCCTCGTCGACCAGGATCCCGATCGCCGCCGATGTGAACGCCTTCGTGTTGGAACCAATGGCGAACAGGGTGTGCTCGTCCACCGGGTCCGACTGCCTGAGATCGCGCCGGCCGAACCCTTTGGCATAGACGACCGAATCGTCCTTGACGACGGCCACGGCAAGTCCGACCACGTTCCAATCTTGGCGGACCTGTTCGATGTACCTGTCGAGGTCTGCGGGAAGCCTCGCTTGCGCCGCTGCCGATGTGGCCATGACGACTGCGAGTAGACAGACAAGTGACAAGGCGGTAAGCCTATGACTCTTCACGGGGCCCTCCTTTCACGGTCCGAATTCGGCCTTGAGGTTCTCAATACACTGCAATGCAAACACTGTCAGCGGCGTTGCAAGGCCCGGTGGGCTGCAGCGCACGTTGGGTAACGGCACCCCTTCAGCCCGCACCGTGTGCAGGTAGCAAGGTCACTGGCAGCACCATCAACAGCACTTGCTCCGTCACCTATCTAGTTCACGACCGGCAGCGCGATGTGCGACGGATAGGCCGCGCTGCGATAGACGCGCTGGGTCGCCTTCTGATAATCCGCCTCGGTAGCCGTCGGGATGTTCACAAACGTCTGCGGGTTGCGGCCGATCAGCGGGAACCAGGTACTCTGCACCTGCACCATGATCTTGTGCCCTCGGCGAAACCGGTGGTGCCGGCTGTTGAGATCGATGCTGTACCCGACGACTGCATTGGACGGCACCGGCTCGGGTCGTTCGAAGCCGTTTCTGAACTTGGCGCGGAGCACCTCATCGGCAATCATGAGCTGGAAGCCAGCCATCTCCGGATCGTCGGGGTAGTTCTCCGGGTAGACGTCGATGAGCTTCACCACCCAGTCGGCATCGGTACCGGTGGTGGACGCGAAGAGAGAGGCGATAATGTCGCCGGCGACGACGACGTCCTCCGCCAGCTCTTCAGTCTCCCAGCTCAGCACGTCCGGACGCCGGTGAACGAACCGCTGGTCCGTGACCTTCCACAGGGCCTGACCGCCCTGCCAGAACCCCGGGATCGGCCGCGGCATGTACGGTACCGGCTTGTCCGGATCCGAGACGTAGGCGTCAAAGGCATCCGCAGCCCGGTTCCGCGGGGCATCAAAAGACAGCATGCCCGAATCGTGGAAGTAGAGATTGCGCACGGTGACCGCTTCGGTCGGAGGCCAGCTCTCGTGCGACGTCCAGGTGTCGCCCCCCGTCTGAAAGGTGTGGGCCTCGCCGATGTCCCACGATCCCCGGTCCTTGAGGTAGTGCGCGAAGAACCGCGCCTGCAGCTCGCTTCGATAGTAGGCGCTCGTGTTGCTGCCGAAGTCCAACGGGCCCAGGGTCTGGCCGTCACTCCTCGCCCATCCGCCGTGCCGCCATGGGCCCGCGACGAGAAAGTTCACGCCGGCGGTGTCGTGCCGTTCCAGCGCATCGTAGATCGCCATCGGCCCGTAGAAATCCTCGGCATCCCACCAGCCGGCGACGTTCAACGTCGGCATGTGCACGGCGGTCAGGTACTGCGTGACGCCCTGTCGCTTCCAGTATTCCGTGTAGTTCGGGTTCTCCATGAACGCATTCCAGGTAGGAATCGCGCCGTGGAGATACTTCTCGTTCGCGTTGGAGAGCGGGCCGAGATCCAGATACCACTCGTAGACGTCGCGCTGATCAAACTGGAACGGCCGGTTGGTCTTGTCCGTCTCCATCAGCGCGGCATACCCGAACGCCGCCGCCAGGCGCAGCGCGCCGTTGTGCAGGAAATCATCACCGATGAACATGTCGGCGGGTGAAGCCTGAGGGGACACCGCGGCCACGGCGGGATGCGGCTCGATCATCCCCATGACCGTAAGCCACCCACCATAGGAGATGCCCAAGATGCCCACTCGGCCATTGTGGTTGGGTACGTTTTCGAGCACCCACTCGATCGTGTCGTAGGTATCCGTGCCCTCGTCGATCGCATCCGGATCGCCGGCGGCCCGAGGCGGCCGCAGCATGACGAACTCGCCCTCGGACTCGTACCGACCTCTGATATCCTGGAACACGAAGATGTACCCATCCTCAGCAAGCTCGGCATATGACGAGGAGAGGGACGCGTGCAATCCCGCGTCGTCGTGCCGCAGGCCGTACGGCGTGCGGGTAAACAGGATGGGCAACGGCTCGGTCGCCTGCCTCGAGACATAGATCTCGGTGTTCAGCCGCACGCCGTCCCGCATGGGAATCATAATCTGCCGTTTGTCGAACGCCGTACCCGGGACACCGTCGGTGCCACCGCAGGCAAGGAGCGCGACCGCCACGCCCAGAGCGGCCCAGGGGCCAATGTCGGTTATGGAGTGTGTCATGGTCTGTTGTCCGTGTGTCCGGGACCTCGCAGCACGTGCCCAGGTCGGGCCCCCGTGTGCCGGCCGTGGTCGACGACCACTTCACCGTTTACCAGCACGTAGTCGATACCGACGGGGTATTCCACCGGATCGTCCCAGGTCGCTTGGTCCTGTATGGCTTCAAAGTCGAATACCACCACGTCCGCCCACATCCCCTCACGGATCACGCCTCGATCGGTCAATCGCATCCGCAATGCCGGCCAGGAGGTCATCTTACGAATCGCCTCCTCCAACGTGAGCACGCCCATCTCGCGCACGTAGCGGGCGATGATCCGCGGGAACGTGCCGTAGCTCCGAGGATGCGGCAGACCGAGGAGATCGACCGTGCCGGGCTTTCGCGACGCACCCGCGTCGCTGCCGATGCTCGTCCAGGGGTAATCGAGCGCGGTTCGGATGTCCCGCTCGCTCATCATGTGATAGATCGCCATCACGCGCCCTTCCCCGGCCAACACCAAGTCCCACGCCGCATCCGCGGGGTCCTTGCCCAGCTCTTGGGCCACCTCCGAAATGGACATCCCCTCGAACCGAGCGTTCTCGGCATTGCGCGCGTTCACCAGGACGACGCCATCCCATCCGCCGGCGGCTTCGATGATGTTCCACCATCCGGGCGACCCCGAAACAAGCTCCTGTTTCAATCGCTCGCGTACCTGCGGGTTTGCAAGGCGCGCACGGACCGAGTCCATGCCTCCCTCGAAGACCCAGGAGGGTATCGTCGCCTCGAGCCCGGTGCCCCCGGCCGTATACGGATACAAGTCCGCCGCGACGTCGACGCCCCGGGCCCGCGCCTGTTCCACTGCGACGCCCGCGGCCTTCATGAGCGTTCCCCAACCCGGTTGATACGCAGCCTTGAGGTGAAAGATCTCGACGGCGACACCGCCTCGTTCACCGATCTCGATCGCCTCCTGAACGGCCGTCACCAGCTCCTTTCCCTCGCCCCGAATGTGGCTGGCGTACATGCCGCCATAGCGACTCACCACTTTCGCCAGCTCCACCAGTTCATCGGTCGTGGAATAGCTGGACGGCGGATAGATCAGTGCCGTCGTCATGCCCATGACACCCGCGCGCATGGCGGTATCGACAATCGCCTTCATCCGGTCCAGTTCGTCGGGCGTCGGCGCCCGGGCATCGAATCCCAGCACCGCACGGCGCGCCTGGGTGGCGCTGAAGTAGGTGCCGAAGTTGAGACTGATGCCCTTGGCCTCCAAGTCGTCGAAGTACTGCCCGACCAGTGACGCCGGGACCGGAGTGCCGCCCTCCCCGCCGATGGCCGTCGTCACACCCATGCGCAGCTTGTTTTCCGCGAGACCGTTGTCAGGCAAGACTCCGCCGGATTGGTCCATCATGTCCATCCATCCGGGCGACACGTACTTGCCGGTCGCATCCAGCTCGAGACGACCCTGCCCGCGGATCTTGCCGATCGCCACGAACTTGCCGTCCCGAATGGCGACGTCCGCCACCACCCAAGGGTTCCCCGCTCCGTCCAGCACACGTCCGCCGCGAATCACAACGTCGTACTCCTGACCCGATGCTTGCATCGGGAGCGCCGCACCAACAAGTAAGCAGGCGACGAGGGAATGACGGATTCTCGTAAACGAATTCATGACTGATGCCTTTGTTTTCACGATTCGACGTTCCGTCGGCTGCTCATCTTCTGGGCCCACCCACAACCGGCACCAGATCTCCGACGCGGCGGAACTTCGGCCACCACGCCGGCAGCTCCAACGCAGAGATCTTTCCTCGGGCGTCGATCTTGAAGGTTGCGAGCATGTCTCCGAGATAGGCGTAATCCCAGATGATCCGGAACGTGTCGTAATGCCAGTGTTTCATCACGCCGCGGATCTCCGGACCGATCTCAACGATGAGATTCCCGTCCTCCAACGAGACCCGACCTTCCCCGTAGGCGCTGTCCACGTATCTGCCCGTGTACCGCTCGAGGGGGAGCGACGGCGACGTCGCGCTCGCGCGTCCGGCCTCCATCCGTTTCCGCTCCGCGGCGGCCTCCTTCTCTTGTTCTCTGACCACGGCGAGGAACTCCTCGCTCCAATCCGTGCCACCCTCGCCGAGATACGCATCGAGAATCCAGTTCTTGATCGCGTCGGTCAGCGAGTTTTGGCGGCCGCGATTAGTGAGGATCACCACACCGAGGTCGTGTTCGGGCATGAGGGCAATGCGAGATCGCTGGCCGTCGATCCCACCACCGTGCTGAATGAGTTTGCGGCCACGGTAGTCCTGCACCTGCCAGCCGAACGCGTACGCCGAGAAGTGAATACCCGGATTCAGGCGCCGCGTGGTCTCGCTGATGGGGATCAGCGTTTGCGGGCTGTGGGTTTCCTCCAAGGCTTCTGCGCTCACGAGTCGGCGTCCTTGCCACATACCGCCGGCGAGCTGCATGCGCGCCCACCGTGCCATGTCCAGCACATTGGAGTTGATGGATCCCCCCGGCGCCTCGTTGTCGAGACTGCGGTAAGGGACGGGTTGGAGCACGCCGTTCAGCTCTTCGTGTCCCACTGCGCGATTGGCGACCCCGGCGAGTTCCCACACGCTCGTATTGCTGGATCGCATCCCGAGTGGCTCGAAGATCCGGTGGCGGATGAACGCATCCCAACTGATTCCCGTCACCGCTGCGATGAGCACGCCGGCCGTGATGTACATGTTGTTGCTGTAACCGTACTGCGCGCGGAACCCGGCTACCGGTCGCAGATACCGTACGTGCCGCACGAGTTCGTCCCGCGTGTATCCCGTGCCGAACCAGAGGAAGTCGCCCCGTTCCACACCCATGCGATGAGACAGAAGATCCCGGATGGTGACCTCCCGCGTCACCCACTCGTCGTACACCTGGAAGTGTGGCAGATGCTTGGTTACCGGATCGTCCCACTGCACCATTCCTTCATCGACCAGCATCGCCATTGCAGTCGCCGTGAACGCCTTGGTCATCGACATGATGCCGAAGACCGTCTGCGCATCGACCGCACCGTCCTTACCCCGCTCGCGCACCCCATACCCCTTGGCGAACACCACAGAGTCGTTCTTGACAACGGCGACGGCGATGCCGGGAACCTGCCAGACGTCCATGGCGCGTTCGATGTACCGATCGAGCCCCCGGAGGGGGCCTTGCTGCGCCGCGGCACCGGGCACAAGCGTGGCGTAAAACGCCGCCGCGGTCGCTACGCGGAAACCAACACGTTTCAAGTAGTCCATCGTGTCCTTCCCACACGGTCCTCGTGGCCGGCCTTCCACATCACTCATCCCGGTGCGGCGGTCGCCGTGTCTCGGCCGCCCGTGAGCTTCCAGACCCCAATCGTCACGATGGGAATCGCATAGATCAACAGGAAAAAGAACGTCATGGTCCCGTAGCCGCGCGCGATGAGATCCATCAGCCCAAAATGGGCAAGCAGCGCTCCGACGATCAACAGCCCAATGGCTATCGCAGGACGCAGGTTCGTCGGCATGGTGTGGTTCCGTTCTGCATATACTCCCGCGATTCGCTCGTTGACTCCGTGGATCATGGCGGTGCCGGTTTCGATCAGCGTGCCCAACAGGACGATCTGGAAGGTCAGCTGAAACGCTCGGGACCCGAGGATATCGAGGAGGTAGTTGGCGGGCACGGGCCGATCCAGAATCTCGGGGTACTGGCTCACCATGCAGAAGTAGAAGAGAAACGCCGGAATGATGGCGATGGGACCGGCGATGCCACCTGCGGTGACCGCGTCACGCTTGGTCTGAGCGTGGCGCATGACGAACAGAATGGGGGGAATGACCGCGAGGTTGTACCCTGCGTACCGAATGCCGCCCCATATCCAGCCCAGGCCGATACCGTCGGTGCTGAAGTTGCCGACGATCTGCGGCCCGAACCGGGCGACGCACCACACGAAGAAGACGGCGTACACCGCGTACAGGACGAACGACCAGCGCGCCAGGAACGGCTCGATGATCGCGGTGCCCCGAAAAGTCAGAAAGCCGACTGCCGCCATGATGCCGATGACCCCGACGGCGTACGGCAGCGAGAAGATCTCCCGCAGAATCGTCCCAGCCGCGGCGGCGATGACCGCAAGCACCAGGAGAAGCATGGCAAAGTAGATGATCTCGTACAGGAACCATCCCCGGCCGAGCAGATGCTTGAAGAGCGTGCGATAGTCGTAGCACTGGAACGTCTGGGCGAACGCGAAGGTGGCCGCGCACACCGCGCTGAACACCAGCATCGACACGAGCATCGCCAGGAGCCCCGGGAGGGGCCCGCTGGTGAGAAAGAACTCCACCAGCTCGCGGCCGGTGCCGTAGCCGCCCGCAATCACCACGGATTGAAAGACAAAGCCCGGCAACAGGTACTTCTGGAAGAAGGGAGACTTGACCAACGTCGGATTCCTCGAGGTTTGAGTGCGGGTGCGGGCCTACACGCGTTGCGGCCCCCAGAACCCCTGTGGGCATCCTGGGAGCCGCAGCCTCAGCCGTTCACGCTACGCGAAGCGCGTCCCGACTATCGGTTGATGTTGGGATTGTTCTCAATCTCCACCAACGGAAGCGGCAGACACGTGGTGGCGCCGTAGAACCCACCCTTCGCCCCCGTCTCCTGATACGGCGTTCCCGCCACGGGCAGGAACGGGTCGCTGAACCGGATCTTGTCGTACAGGTGATGCGACTCGAGGAACAGCTCGCGCTGCCGCTCCTGCAGAATGTGGTCCGCCACCGGTCCATCGGTGGCCGGATCGAAGGTCGGCAGCCCCGCGGCTGCGTGGAGCGCGTTGACGATATCGACCGCAGTCTGCCCGCCCTCGACCTCGGCGATGATGAGCTGCGCTTCCGCGTACCGGGCGATCGGGATCGGGGCGTCACGATCGGCGTACTTCTGCTGCGTCCAAAGCGGCGTCAGATCGTCCGAGGCGGCGGGCGCGCCCTCGTCCCGGACGGAGACCCGAGGGTCGGGCACCCCTTTCCAACTGAGGTTGTGGAACTCGTCTTCTACACTGACCCGCTCTGTAAAGTTGTTCAGTCTGAAGACCTTGTTGTTGGCCCGGTCGGACAGCGACGAGAAAGTGGCATACTTCACGAACCCCGCCGGAACCTGCTGGGCATCCGCGAGCGCGCCGGACGTATTGCCCTGGTTCAGCCGCGCCCGCGCGAGTCCCACCCGCGCCATGTTGGTGATATCGGACGGTCCGCCGCTGAGCGCGGCCGTGAACTTCTCCTCGGCCAGGGCAAACATCTGCTGAGACGTCAGCTCGGGGCCCGCGTCGATGGCGGCCGTGCACATGCCCTCGCCCAGCAGCAGCCGCGCGTACCCGGCGTAGGCGTTCGCCGTTGCGAGCAACGCCGCCTGGCCTGCGACGCCGCTCGCATTCTCCAGAATCCGCGCCGCATTATCGGCGGCGAACCGTGCCGTCGACAACGTTTGGTACACGCCGGGATAATAAGTGCTCCCGCACGTGTCGGTCGCGTAGGCCCCACCGGATTCGGTGAAGTCACGGCGGTCGTAGCTCCACATGCGGGCGGCGAGCTGGGAGTCCCACAGCTCGTTGCCGATCAGGCCGCCAGCGACTATGTACGACCCAAACGCACACTCGAAGTCCGCGATCGCACTGGTGACCGCAAGGGACGCGTTATCCGGGTCCTCGAGGAATTCGGCGTCAACCGCCGCCGGCGATTCCACGTCGAGTAGCATGTCACACGCCGCCACGAACGCTGCAAGGGACGCCACGGACAGGCCAACTGCCAGCTTCCGGAGCCATCGCGCCATCCCGAGTGAATGTGTTCCCGTTTTCATATCTCGACCTCGCACATCGGAGGGTGATCGTCTCGTCGCCCGCATCAGAACGACACGTTTAGTGTGGCCACGAAGCTGGCGAGCTGCGGCGTGTTGTCCTGCTCCAACAGGCTGAACCCGAACTCGATAAACGAGGCCTCGGGATCGAGACCCGAATAGCCCGTGAACGTGTGGAGGTTCCGCCCCGCTACCGTCAGCGTCGCACGGTCGGCGCCGACCCATCTGACCAGACTCTGCGGCATGGTCCAGGAGACGGCAACCTCACGGATCTTGGCAAAGCCCGCGTCCGTGAACACGAACGAGCGGAGTGGGCTTCCCGATTGCATCTCCGCAATGACCGCCGCGTCGAAGTTCTCGGGAAAGAAGTTCTCCTCGCAGCTGTTGAACACCTGGCAGCGGGCGCGCAGGTTGTTGTCCAGCTTCCGGTAACCCGTCTTCCAATCCAGGAAGCCGTAGATGCGGAGGTTGCGCCTGAGCGTCACGTTCACGGCAAAGGAGCCTTCGAAGGTCGGCGTCACGCTCCCCAGGAACAGGCGCGGGGCGCCGTCACACGGAACCGCCGGGCCGCCCAACTCGAGGGGCGTGCCGTCGGGCAGCAGCTTGCCGTTGGGATCACCGCTGTCGCACATCGGATTCGACGTGATGGCCGTGGGCCCGGTACCGGTGAGCGTGGCGCTCACCACCTTCCGCCGGAACCAGGCGCCCGTCGGCATGCCGATGGCGTGGCGGTTGCTCCCCGCCGGGATGAACCCTTGGCCCTGATCGATGCCGCCGAGGTCGAGGATCTGGTTGGAGTTGGTCGAGAGATTGAGCGTGAAGTCCACATTCACGTTCTCTTTCTGGACGGCCAACGCGTTGATCTGCACCTCGAAGCCGCTATTCCTGATCTCTCCGGCGTTCACGAACTGCGACCCCGGAAATCCGAGCGAGGGCGGCAGCTCGCGGGAGAGGATCGCGTCTTTGGTGCGGCTGTTGTAGTACGTGAAGTCCACGCCGATGCGGTTGTCGAACAGCCCGGCCTCGAAACCGACCTCGAACTCCTGTCCGACTTCCGGCCCCAGGCTGTCGTTCCCGATCACGTCGGGCGTGAGCGCTGCAACGCCCCCGCCGCCCGTGATGGCCCCAAACGTCCGCACCGCGGCAAACGCGTCGGGCTGCTGCCCCGACTGACCGAAGGCGGCGCGGAGCTTGAGCGCATCCACGAAACCGACCTTCCAGAAGTCTTCCTCACCGATCATCCAGGACGCGCTGATCTTGGGATAGACCACGAAATCGAAGTCCCGCCCGAACGCGCTGTTGTCATCGCCTCGGATCGCACCCGTGATGAAGACACGCTCGTTGAACGAGATCTGCTGTTGCGCGAAGGCGCCCAAGGTGTTGTTCTCGATAAAGAAATCGCCGCCGAACGTCTCTGCCAGCGCGTCCACCACCGTGAGCCCCGGTGCCGGGAAGGTATTGCCCTCGGCGACCACCAGCTCCGTGAAGCTGCGATAGTATTGGGCACCCACCGTCGTCGATGACGAGATGGAGTTCGAGAGGTTCACCATCGCCGTCGCGCTGTAGTCGAACGTCGAGGTCTCGACGTCACGCCTCTGCAGGAACTTGCCACCGGCGCGCGTTTGCGTCCCGAAGAAGGGCACGAACTTGTCGCTCATCCGCTCCCAGAGCTGTGTGTTCTCCTCGGCGACACGGTCCTGCCCGGCGGTGAGCCGGTGCTGGAACCAGTTGGCGGGACGGTGGTTGAATTGGAAACTGATCTGCGTGCGAACGGCGTCCTGCCAGAAAGCGAACGCCTCGCTGATGATCTCCGGCGGGTAGCTCCGGAAGCCGCGGAAGTCCGTGTCGCGGGTGTTCGGGTTGCCGAACACCGTCGCCCACATCCGGCCGCCACAGCCAGCCTCACAGGCTAGGTTCGTGCGCCCTTGGCTGTACCCGAGGCTCGCGACGATATCGTACTTGGGATCAGGAGCGATGGTCAGGTTGACGCGGGTACTCAGGCGCCACAGATCGTTGGTCGGCTCGGCCCCCTCATCGAAATCGACATCCGCGCTCACGTAGTAGCGTACGAGCTCCGTGCCGCCGGCGATATTCGCGCCATAGCTCTTGAGGCGGCCGCTCTCGAAGATCGAGGGGTTGCCGAGACTGCGCTCGTTCTCGAACAGGTTCAGCTTGTAGGGCTCACCGGTTACGGGCTCGAACCCCCAGTTTTGATCGATGCGTCCCTCCGCATCCTTAAACCAGTTCACGCCCTGACGGAGGTTGAGACTGATCTCCGTACGACCGACCCGCCCCTTCTTGGTGATGATCTGGATCACCCCGTTCGCGGCCTCGGTCCCGTACAGCGTCGCGGCCGCCGGTCCCTTGATGATCTCGATGCTCTCGATGTCCTCGGGGTTGATGTCGTTCAGGCGGTTCACGATGCCCGAGCCGAAGCCCTGGACCGAGATACCCGTCCCGATGGCATTGTCGAGCCGGACACCGTCCACGTAAATCAACGGCTGCGTGCTGAGGGAGAAGCTCGACGCGCCGCGGATACGAATCGTGGGACCGCCGCCCACCTGCCCGGTTCCCGGCGTCACCACCACACCCGGTGCGCGGCCGTTCAGCATGCTGCTGACATCGGGAATGGGCGCGTACTCGAGGAGTTCCGAGACCTGAATCTTCGAGACCGTGTTGCCAATGGCGCGTGCCTGCTGCACACCGGCCGCCGTGCCCGTGACCACGATCGCATCCAGCGCGATGGCGGCCCTCGCCATCCGCAGTCTGATTCCTCCGGTGCCAATCTGCACCGTCTCGGTCACCGATCGGAACCCGATCATCGTGACCCGCAGGGTTACCTGTCCCACCGTGGGCAGGCCGGCCACCCGGAAGATCCCTTCCGCGTTGGTCAATGCACGCAGGGTCGAGCCAACCACGATGACCTGGGCGTTCGCGATGGAGTTGCCCCGCTCATCCACTACCGTTCCGGAGACGGAACCCGCCTGCCGGGCAGCGGCGGGCGCCCCGAAGAAGAGCAGCAGAAGCACGAGCATGCCGCTCAATGCGGCGAGCCGCCCTCGCCATGTTCCGGTGGTTGAACGATCTAGTTCCATGGCACGTGTCTCCCTTATAGGGTTGTAGAGGAAACGACGCTGGCGCTGGAGCGTGGCGATCCCGTCCGGCCTGACCCCTGTACTGGCACTCAGTGTTTTGTATACAACTTTGGATATACTTTTGCCGGCTACAGCAATGGGGCCGGTAGTATTGGGAAAAGATGTCAGCCGATTCGGGCGCGCGCAAGGGGTGAGGGAACCCTACGGCTCGAAACGCCTGCCCTTGGTGGTGATCAAGATGACCCCGTTGGCCGAGCCGAGGCCGTACACAAAGGCTTCCGCCCCTTTGAGCACATCGATCCGCTCGATCATCGAGGGGTCGACCAAGTCCAACACGCTGGGGCCCGCGAGACCCACAATACCCGGCGAGCTCATGGCGTAGTCGACGCGCACGCCGTCGATGTAGACCAGGGGCGCGCTCTCCCCGACGAAGCTCTTGATTCCCCTGATGCGGAAGCGAAGCCCCGAACCCACCTGACCGCTGCCGCGCAGCACGTTGACGCCGGGAACGCTGCGATCGATGACGTCACCTACGGACAAGCCCGATTCCGCATTCACGGGTCTGGCGGGATCGTCGAGCGGTTTTGCCCGGATCGCCAATTGATCGAGCAGGATGGCCAGCATCGGCAGATGGAAATGGGCGACGGTCAAACTGTCCGTGCCCACCCGAATGTCTTCGATGAGGGTCCCGTACCCCACGCGTTCGATGCGCAGGCGGTATGGTCCCGGCGACAGGCTGATCAACTGGTATCGGCCAACGCCATCCGTGTCGACCATGATGCCGCTACCGACGATGGCGACCCGGGCTCCGACGAGCGGCCGACCGGTCTCGTAGTCGCGCACCGTCCCGAGGAGCGTGACCGACTGCTGGGCGTCGAGGGGGACGCCACCACCACCCAGCAGCAGCGCCGCAAGGGCAACCAGGGTCTTTCTCAGCGTCGCGACCACAAGGCGATGACTCCGCACGATGCTCCCATCACGTTGAACTCCGGCGGGATCTCGGCCAGCCGGCGGTACACCTCGATCCCCTCCAAGCGCTCCGGCCTGATGGACAACGCCATCTGCTCGTTGGACCGGATCCCATCTACGAAATATATCACCGGACAGGCCACCCGCTTATCGAGGGCCAGGCGAACAGTCCATTGGAGGTTGCCAACATAAATGATGTCAGCGCCCGGAACCACGCGGAGGACCTGGTGCACCTCATCCGCGTGTCGCTGCTCGAGGTCTGCCCGGGTGAAGAAGGTGCCTCTCCCCTCGCGCCTGCGTCTGTAGAACTCCCGGAGCGGGCCAACGAGCAAGCGGGTCCGATCGGCCTCGATCACAATCTCCGGCATCATGACCGGAATGGGCTGGAGCACGATCGGAGCATCGAGCACGTTGATGGCAAGCGAGTCGAGTCTGGCTCGGAACAGGATGGGCTCGTAGCCGAGCCGCCAGACGCGGATGGTGTGCTCGCCGCTGGGCAGACCGTCGATGCGAAACGATCCGTTGCGATCGGTGGTGCCGAAGCGCTCGGTGCCGATGGCTGCGGCAAACGCCCCCACCACCGGATCACCCGACTTGGCGTCAAATACGGTGGCGACGAAGGTGTGGTAGGTGAGTTCTTGGCCGTGGAGAGGAGATACGGAAAGGCCACCCAAGGCAAATAAAGTAACCACCGCCCGAGCGCAGCCCGGGACTAATCGACTCGATGCGCTGTTATGTCGCACGGGTCCGACCCCGCCAAAACCGGCCATGTTATACTATCATCGATAGTATCCCGGAGTTCAAGCCGCGGTTCCCATCCCACCGTGTGGTTCCAAACCGGCGGCGCAGGACCCGGCGACGATGTCGAACAATGCACTGGTTTCGTCCCACAGGAGGGAGAACAACATGCGGACATCCACTTGTATCTCCGCCTTCATCACCGTTGGGCTGGTTGGGCTCGGCGCCTCGCCGTCGGCCAAGGCGCAGAGCGACACCGGCCTCCGGCGCCTAGAGAACGAGATCGCTCGGCTGGCCGAGCTGGCGGGTGGCACCGTGGGCGTTGGCGTGATCCACCTCGAGACCGGCCGCGAGGTGTACCACAACAGCGGCGAGCGCTTTCCCATGGCGAGCAGTTACAAGGTACCCATCGCGGTGCAACTCTTGACCAAGGTCGACCGTGGCGAGCTGAGACTCGACAGCCTCATCGAAGTCGAACAGGGAGACCTTCATCCGGGGAGCGGCACGCTCACTCGGCTGTTGGACGATCCGGGTGTCATCCTCTCGGTTCGGAACTTCCTCGAGTTGATGCTGCTCATCAGCGACAACTCCGCCACCGACGTCGTGCTGCGCACGGCGGGGGGAGGTGCCGCCGTCACCGAGCGAATGCGGGCTCTGGGAGTCGACGGCATCAGCGTGAACCGGCCCACGATCAAGCTGATCGCGGACTTCGTTGGCATCGAGTTACCACCGCGCTCCGAGTGGAACCCGGCAATGTTCGGGGAACTCTACCAGGCGACGACGTCTGAGCAACGCGACTCGGCGGAAGCAGTCTTCGATTCGGACCCGCAGGACACCGCGACCCCCGACGGCATGGCTACGCTCCTCGCGCGCCTGTGGCACGGCGAGATCCTGAGTGACTCCAGCTCGAAGCTGTTGCTGGACATCATGCGGCGAAGCACGACCGGCGTGGACCGCCTCAAAGGTCTCCTCACTCCGGACGCCGAGGTGGCACACAAGACCGGAACCATCGGTGGCACCACCAACGACGTCGGGATCATCACCCTGCCCCACAACGCGGGACACGTGGTGACCGTGGTGTTCGTCAAGGGGTCGGAGCTGGAGGTGCCGGAACGCGAGCGCGCGATCGCACACATCGCCCGGGCGGTACACGACTACTTCGTCTTCAATCCGGGGGGGATGTAAGGAGACAGAAAAGCTAGGGGTCAGGGGTCAGGGG
>SDBV01005964.1_pt1 | contig 17023 bp, 10 predicted proteins | sample 2277081 | NCBI WGS metagenome assembly SDBV01 (sample SAMN10402039, study PRJNA504765) | marine sediment metagenome | isolation source: marine sediment core GS10_PC15, 223 cmbsf | place: Arctic Ocean: Southern Knipovich Ridge | collected 2010 | reverse complement strand
ATAAAAAGATTCTTCACGGAGCCTGTCCTGAGCGGTCTCTTAAGATTCTTCACTTCGTTCAGAATGACAATAGCGAAGGGTTCAGAATGACATTTTACAGGTTTTGCAAAGGTCTCTATTTATTACTCTTATTTTTCTTTGCGTTCTTGGCGTCTTTGCGAGAGACATTTTTTAAATCAAATTACGAGTTCTGTTCTTAAAATAATTCTACTTCAATATTTTGAATAAAAGCAGTATAAGTATGTTCATTATTGACTTTAGCTTCGGATAATAAAACTAATACCGGTATCTTTTCGCCTGAATTATTAGTGATGTTAATTTCTTTTCTTTGTCCCACTATTTTTTCTTTTTTAGAATCCAGAAGGGATTTAACAAATTCATCATTTTTGTTATTATTATTAGAGAATAAGACTTTTATATTTTCCCCGATAATTTCTTTTTTTTGTAAGCCCCAAAGTTGTTCGGCAGCTTTATTAAAAAACTCAATAGTTCCGCCTTGATTAACAGTAAAAATAGAGTCTAATGTTCCTTCTAATGTTTTTTCATTTCTTATTTTAACAGTCTCTATTTCTTTAAACTGCTGTTTAATTTCATTTTTGGCTTCTTCAAGTTTTTTACTTAGCTCTATTTGAGATTGCTTCAATTGTTCTTCTTGTATTTTTAGTTGTTCGGTTTGTTTTTTAGATTCAAACTCCATGAGTTTTTTTTCGGTTATATCATTAGCGATGAAAATAATTTTTGCAACTTCACCATACATATCATTCACAGCAGTATAAGTTCCCTGAAACCATTTTTCTTCACCTTTTTTTGTTAGTTTTTTCAATTCGCCTTTGAAAGGAATTCCTTTTACTATGTTATCCCAGATTGTATTAAAATCATTTAAATCTTCATTACTAATAAAATTAAATACCGTTTTAGCAACAAGAGCAGGCTTTGAATAGCCCAAAATATTTATGAATATCTCATTATAATCAATTATTTTTCCATCGGGAGTATATTCAGCTTTTAAAGCAGATTGATTTATTGCAGAGATTTGTCCTTCATAGTCAAGACTTTGTTTTTTCTTATCGGTAATATCAATTCCGAGGAACAATATTTTTTTTACAATTCCTTCTGAATCTCTTACACAAACATAGGTAGCCATTGTCCATAAGTCTCTGCCGTCTTTAGTAATGTGCTTCATATCGCCTTCGAAATGTTTTCCGCCCTTTGCAAGCTCTTCCCATATTTTATTAAACCATTGTTTATCTTTTTTGTCAATAAATATTGATATGTGTTTATCTTCTATTTCTGAACTTTCTGAATAGTTTAATTTTTCAAGGAATTTTGTATTTGCATAAAGCAATCTACCGTTAGTGTCGTATTCGGCGCGAATTAATGTATGGTTAACGGAATTAGTAAAATTTTTAAACTCTTCACCTTTGCTAGCAGCTTCTTCTTGTGTAACTCTTAATTCTTCTATATTCTGGCGTAATTCTTCTTCTTGCTGTGATAGTTTTTCAGCTTGTTCCTGAGAGTCTTTAAGTAATATTGATGTTTGCAAATTATTTTTAATACTTGAGAGTGTAGAGGCAATACTTTCAGATAATTTTTCAACAAATTCAATTTCATATTTTTCAAGTACCTTAAAAAATGCTAATTCAATAGCCCCATAAATTTTTTCATTTACTTTTAAAGGTACAATTAAGATACATCCCGGATTAGCATCACCTAAGCCGGATGTTATTGTAATATAATTATCGGGCACATCGGTGATATAAATAGTCTCCATTTCTAATGCACATCTGCCTATTAAACCTTCGCCCCATTTAATCTTTTTATCAGAAAATTTTTTTCTGTCATAAGCAAAACATGATGATAGTTCAAAATATTTTTCTTCATCATTTTCATTAAATATAAAAAAACCACCCTGGTTTGCTTTTATATAATTTACAAGATTGCTTATGATATTAAATGTATATTTTTCTATATTATCATTGTTCTGACGAAGTAATTCACCGAATTTGGCTAATCCTTCAGTTGCCCAATTGCGTTGAATATCTTCTTTTTTTCTAATTCTCTCCTCTTCTTTACTTTTTTTTAGATTTTCACACAAACTGATTAATGATTTACCTAATACATCTTTATCATCAAGCAATTCATATTCTTTATCAAATTCTTCGTTTTTTAGCTTTTCAGTAAAGTCAATAACCCTTTTAGACTTTACAATTTCCTGCTCAATGGCTTTTCTTGATGCTTCGGCATTTTCTGAAAATATTTTGCCTAAAAAATACGCAATAAATGAAAGGACAAACGGTGCTGTATCTATGAGCCAGTAAACAGGATTTTCGCTATGTAAAAGGGCAATACCAGAGAATGAGAGTGAAATATTCCGCAAGGATAAGCCAAATATAATTGTTACGAACAGAAAGAACAGACCTAAAATTGCACCGTAGGTAATAAATTTCTTTATTATTATAGTTTTTGGACTTTGATTATTAATATTATTAAAAAATATTGACATTTTTTTCTTAATTTGTTACTATTCAGGTATAAGGGTATAGGGTATAATGGTATAGGGGGGGTACACACTCAGCCCTTATTTCATTATACCCTATACCCTATACCTTATTTCCATATACCTGAATAGTTACCTTAATTTAAACAGTTAATTATTATTTATTGTGTTTCAGACTCTTCCAGGTTTTTCAAACTCTGGAAGGTCTTTAAAGTACAACGGACAAACTATCAATTGTTTTCTACAGTTTCCCAGTATTTTTTCCAGGCTTCCTTAGTAATTTTAGGATTTTCTATTCTGACACAGAATTTTTCCAGATTGGCCCAATAATCAAATTCAACCTGTAAGTCTGATCCTATAAATAGTCTTAAAATTTGCTCTTCTATATTTGCCCTGATTCCTTCTGAAAGAATAGCCATATCCTGATGTTTCTGTTTTTGTAATGGCGCTGCAGTTAAATTAGTGTAACCTGTAGTAAGTATCAAATAGCGATATGTTTTGTAAATCAATATTTCCGGTTTACCCGGCAACAGCTTATTGACATTTTTTAATAATTCTTTAACTTTCTTAAAAAGATATAATTTTTCAAAATTATCGACCCAGTTCCTTTGTTCTTCAGAATTAAGACTAATGAATAAATTATATTTCTCGTACTCTTTTAATTCTAATAAATTGTTTTTTTCTGAGTAAATATATTGGCACATACAGAATATATTAATGAATAGATTGATATAAACAGAAACCACAGAAGTAACTTATATCTTAATAATGCTTTCGTTAAATTTTTCATAATTGGGACACAGGTTTATTCCAAAACTTTGTTTGAAATAAATACCGCTTTAAACGTGATATAAATCTTGCTAAATTTGATACAAGTAGGCAATCCCGACACGAGTGTCGGGACTGTCAATTTGTTTATTTACAACAAAAAAATTAGAGACAACTTGTTAATAAGTTTGCTTTTTTCAAAGCCCAAATATATTTGTATGAAAAGCTATAAACAAGAGTATAAACTCCCATTTTTAAGGGTATTATTGCCTATTTTTATAGGTGGAAATACGTATCTTTATAGAGGTGTTTTTACTCAACATTATCCCTACGAATTACGAATTCAACGAATTACGAATAATGCACCCCTACGAATTACGAATTCGCCGAATTACGAATAATGAGTCTTAAATTGAAGCAATTGGGTCCGAGAAATGTCCGTAGCAAATGCTACGGACAACTCAGGTGGATCCGTGGATAATTTATTGTGCTTTGTTCCAGCGAAGTACGAACAAAATACGAACTTAGGTTTGTAGTTTGCGGAGATACATCCCCCTGCAGCCCACCAGCCAACACACCCCCCTTTTTTAAGGGGGATTTTTCATTATTTCTAATAATGTACGGCGGAGATACATCCCCCTGCAACCCACCAAGGTCTTTCAGACGCTGACAGGTTTTAAACTTTCCTGTAAATAGTAGGTTTAACCTGCTCTAAAGGAATATCCATGCCCATTATAGTTTCTGAATGTCCTAAGAATAAGTATCCACCTGTTTTCAATTTTAAGCATAATTTATTAATAACTTTCTCCTGCGTTTTTCTGTCAAAATATATAATTACGTTCCTGCAAAATATAATATCAAAATGATTTTTTACATTATAGTTATCATCAATAAAATTTAGTCTTTGAAAACTAACTTTGTTTCTTAGTATGGGAATTATTCTTACTGTTCTGTTTTTTGAATCTTTGCTTCGTAAGAAGTATTTTTTTTTTATGTTTAGCGATATATCAGCTACTATTTTCTCTTGATATATAGCATTAGCAGCTTTTTTCAGCATTTGTGATGAAATATCCGTTGCAAAAATGGAATAATCATTTAATTTATTATTTTCGATTAATTCGCTTAAAACTATTGCGAGAGTATAAGGTTCTTCTCCGCTTGAGCAGCCTGCACACCAGAATTTTATTGTTCTATTGTTATAATATGTATTCATAAACTCTGGTAATACAACCTCTTGTAAAAAATCAAAATGAACAGGTTCTCTGAAAAAATCTGTTTTATTTGTACTAACAGCATCAATCATATTGATTAATTCTTTTTGTTCACCCTCTTTGCTAAAAACAAACTTAATGTATTCTTCAAATGAAGAGATTTTAAGTTCACGAAGTCTTTTATGAAGGCGGCTTTGTAACATTATTTTTTTTTCAGATGGCATTTTTATTCCATATTCACTATATATGAATTTACTCAGGCGATTAAAATCGTTAGTTGACATTTTTATGTTAACGTAATTCACGTCAAAACTAATCCTGCTCATTTTTCTGCTTAATTAGTAATTATTTTCTTCATAAATACATTAAAACTCTGACAGGTCTCCGTCACTGTCAGGTTTTACTGATAACCTCCCTTGTTTCCTTTCCCCCAACATAACCTCTGTCAGGTCTTTCAGACTCTGACAGGATTATGTAACTTTTTAATTTTCATCAATAGCATAATTCTAATCTTATCAAACCCAGTAGTGCATTATCAATTAATGAATTGGCACCGGGATTAATTATATATTGAATATCGGGTTGTATTACAAAATTCTCGCATATTTGGGCTTTATAAGTTATTTCTATTGCTGTTTCATAAGATAACATATCTACAAAAGATGATACAGCGTATTTGCTAAATGATGCATAGGCAATTCCTAACCCAAAAATGTCATCATTACGTTTTTGGAATAATCCTGTATAGTGCAAGCCCGCTCCAATATATAAGTTGTCAAAATTTTGTTTAGCAGGACCTGCTCCAAGTTGCAGAAACATACCCAGTCCTTCATTTAAATTATTTACTCCAGGAAAAAGCATTTGATCAACTAATAAATAAATTCCATAATTCCCTTTAATGGGATCATTGAGGTCAGCAGAAAAATCTATAAAATCACCGGTATGATAATATCCTCCAAATCTATATGTACCTGATTTTTTTTCTTCATTTAAAAAACTATATTGAAACTCTACTACAGCTAAAGCCCCATCATTGGAGTTAATTGACCATTTTATATTATATGGATCGCTTTCTAAATTACCGGGATCACCATCATAGATTGCAGCATTAATAGCAAAAGCATCATTATATTCATATCTTAATACTACACCTAATGCATTTTTTGGGAAAATAGAAACAGGAACGTTCATTGTAATACTCGGTTGAATCCCAAATGAACTATTTATAAATGATTGGCAATATTCACTGGAAGCAAATCTTATGTTAAAATCATTTACTCCTGCAACAATTGAAAGTTTACCAAAATTTTGCTTATAACATAATTCGTAAATAAAAGTATAAACTCCATTTTCAATGTTTGAAAATGTTTGCAGGTCACCAACAATGTCGGCTGCAGGTGTACTCCCATGTGTGTTTAGTCCTCTTATAAATAATTGACCACCTTTCCATAAACCGGCATTTTTTGTGTTAAAAGTTATTCCTGAATAGACTAAACCAAGATAACAATTTGAACTTTTAAGACCACCTGAAAAATTATTTACAAAATCAGCAACTATAATAGTTTCAAAAGTAAATGCTTCTCTTTTTCCTGTGTCAGCAGAAATTGTATCAAACGGATTGTTGATTATATCAGCTTCCTCTTTTTTAGATTCAGATGTATTATTAATTGTAAGTGATTGCAATTCTTTTGGATTCAACCTGTTTCTTTCATCAATCTCTTTAGTATTTTGAGCAATAGCTGGAATATATAATATCATTAAAAAAAAAGATATGTATATATATTTAAAATGCATACTCAAGATTCAAATAAACTTTAGGTTGAATGACTGTACCAGGTGCATCAGGAGTCCAGCCTTGATAATTTATCGCTATTTTTACTCCTTTGTGAGGTGCAAGCTGCACACCACCAATAATTGCACTTCCATCATTTTGCTGATTCCAAGGATCATCTGAACCAGAAAGAGTATTTGAAGATAATTGGTCAAATCTTCCGAAAAGTTCAAATTTTTCATTAATTTTAAATGAAAGATAAGCCGAGATACCTGTTAAATTATTATTATTCACATAACCATTATTATTTCGCATACAATACTCTACCCCTAATGAAAGCTTTTCTTTAATTTTATAACCTACAAACGTAGCCAGGGTGTACTGTGATTCTGATTTTTGTGTCATATCGAAATATGCTTTGATGTTTAAATCTTTAATTGGTGTCAGGGTTAAACCAAAACCGCCTTTGAAAGTATTATCAGATTGAATTTTCTTATAGCCTTCTCCATTCATAATTGTTGCATCAATAGAAACTATTTTACTTATTTTATATGATATGCTTGAACCAAGGTCGGCACTTGAACCAAATCCATGCTCATCCTGGAATGATTTATAAATATAACGATACCCCCAACATTTTTCCTGGATATTAAATTGTTTTAAACCAATTAATCCAAAATCGACAGTAAGATTTTTAATGTTATAAGTTAATGCTGCTATTTTTATATAAGCAGTATGCTCCAGTACACTTCCATTTTTGGGATTACCTATATCAAGATTTGTTTTTGCTGAAAAATGCTTACTCATTTTATACTTATAACCTAAGTAAGCCCTAGTAATCTCAAAAGCAGAACTTTGATTATCCTCCGTCAAATCTGTATGAAAGTTGCTGTAAATTTTAACAAAAGGACTACCAGAAGGTTTAAATTCTTCTTCCCCCTCTTTTCCTATCATTATTTTAGGATTAATAAATAATACCAAAACAATTATTAATAAAGTCAAAATAGAGATTTTATAAGTTATTAAATTCTATTCCAAAGCGGATTATATTCTAAAACTGTCAGACAGCATATAGCCGTCTGACAGTATACTTACATCACAATCAATCGACTAAAACTTTTCAAAATCTTTATCCTTTGCATCTCCGCTGTCCATAGTTAATTTAACTCCCTTAGATTTATCAGGTTCATTAACTATGGTTTTACCTTCCGGTTTAGCCGTTTGCGTATGTACAGCGGCTGCTTTTGCAACCCGCTTTTTTTCAGGAGCTGCTTTAACAATTTGCTTTTTTTGTTCAGGAGCTACACGGTCAACTTTCTTAGTTTGATGATCATCAATTTTAAAGAATGCTATCATTTCTCTGAGTTGTTCTGCCTGACTTGCGAGCTCTTCAGACCCGGTTGCCATTTCTTCAGAAGCAGATGCATTTTCCTGGGTAACCTGGTTTAATTGCTGTATTGCATTATTAATTTGCTCAGCACCTGAATTTTGTTCTAAACTTGCAGCAGTAATTTCCTGGACAAGTTTTGAAGTTTTCTGAATATCAGGAACGATTTCTTCAAGTAATTTTCCTGATTTTTCCGCAACATCAACACTTGATTTTGAAAGTTCATCAATTTCTCCGGCAGCAACCTGGCTGCGTTCAGCAAGTTTTCTTACTTCTGCAGCTACAACTGCAAAACCTCTTCCATGTTCTCCTGCACGGGCAGCCTCAACAGCAGCATTTAATGCAAGAATATTTGTCTGGAATGCAATATCACCGATAATTGATACTTTGTCAGCAATTTTTTTCATTGAATCTACAGTAATATTAACATTATTACTTCCTTCTGTAATATCTTCGGCTGCTTTTTGAGCAATTTTTTCTGTTTGCTGTGCATTATCAGTGTTTTGCTGAATATTAGATGACATCTGTTCCATTGATGAAGATACTTCTTCAGCAGAAGAAGCCTGCTCTGAGGCACCTTCCGAAACCTGTTCTGAATTGGCGCTCATCTGCTGGCTTGCAGAAGCAATATTATCTGAACCACTGATAACTCCTCTCACAACTTCCCGAAGCTTGGCAATCATTGTTTTAAAGTTATCGGCTAATCTTCCAATCTCATCACTTCTGACAATATCAATATTTGATGTAAGATCACCATTGGCTATTTCATTTGAAACCACAGTCATTCTTATCATAGCTTTTGATATTTCACCGGCAATCATAAGAGCTATCACCAAACTAATAAGAACTGCAACAATAATGCTTATTATTATTATTATAATTGCATCTGCCTCATCAGCTTCAGCCGTTTTTGCTGAAGCATCAGTAAACGCTTCTACATTTTCTAAAAGTGATGCAAGATGGGCGTTTAATTGGTCAGCTTCTTCTTCAATTACTTCTTCCTGTTCTTCAACTAAATCCATTTTTCCTGCATTAAGATTTTTAAACATTTCATAACTTTCCTCTTCAAAATCAGCATGTTCTTGTTCTATCTTTTTAAAAGATGCTAATACATATTTAAATTCTTCGACAACAGATTTGTTTTTTTCATGCAGGATCACTTCCTCACATAATTCCTCTCCTTCTACTATTTCAATATCTACTTTCTCTGATAATTCTTCAAATTCCTTTTCAAGCTCTTCGATATGAGATTCGTTTTCATATTGACTTTGGTGGAATAATTTCAATATCCTTTCTAAAATAACAGCCTGTTCAAACTGATGAGCCTCAATTTGAGATATTTTTTTTATTAAAGGAAGATCTTCTTCTGCAATAGAAGTAATTTCCCCACCTATTTTTGACATATAATAATAGCTGAAACCTCCGACCATTATTAATAAAAACAAAACAGATAATGCAAGTGATAATATCCTTCCCCGAATATTTAATTTCAAAGAAGTTGACTTATTTATTAAAAGAAAAAATACAAGTCCAATAAAAATTATAATAATTATTACGAGAATTGTAATGCCTCCAAAACCTGATTCATCACTTCCACTGTGTGATAATGTAGAAGCCATTACCACTTCACTGCTTTTTTCTCTTTTCTTTGCAGTACGTCCGGAAGAAGAAGAATGGCTGCTTTCTGATGATGAATGTTGTAATAAGCTATTTTGCTGTGGATGTTCACCGAGCCATTTAACTTTTCCTGTGCCGAGATTATAAACTGCACCAACTATTTTTAATTTACCGGTCCGAACAAGTTCTGCCGTTTCAGGGCTTATTTTCAATAAGTCTTCAATTGCCTGCCAAACATTGTTTTCAATTGTGGCATTTAATAATTGGGTTGAGAAAGCATTTCCGTGAACTGATTTTGCTTTATCTGCAGCAGGAATAATATTATCCACAAGAGCAGGTATATTTCCATGTACAATGTCACCTCGGGCAACTGCAGTACATGCACCACAATCTGTATGCCCAAGAACTACAAATACAGGGGTACCTAAATGGTCAACACCGTATTCAATAGAACCGGCTTCGTCAATGTCGCAAACATTTCCAGCTACTTTAATTGTAAATATATCACCAATTCCAACATCAAAAATCTGTTCTACAGGCACCCTGGAATCAGAACAAGCAATAACAGTTGCAAAAGGATGTTGTCCTTTAGTAGATGTTAATGTTCTTCTTTCCTGGTTTTGATTAGGTTGAATTGCTGTACCTGAAGCCCATCTTTCATTACCCTGTTTCAACTTTTTTAAAGCTTCATCAGGTGAAGAAATACTTGGTTGAGAATAGCTGCTAACGGATAAGAGAATTAAAATTGTTAAGAATTGTATAAATTTTCCCTTTCCTCCTAAAATTCCTGAAATTTTTTTAATTATATTTTTCATAATTATATCTCCTTTTTTAAATTGTTAATAAATAAATAAATAATTAATTAATTGTTACTTTTTAGTTTAGATGTATCTTTATCTACATCTTCTTTTTTAGATGTTTTTTGAGCAACATCTTCTTCTTTTTTAATATTTGCAGTATCACCTATTTGTTTAATAGTGATTTTTTCTTCAACAGCAAATACTTTATCCATATCCAGCAGCATAATAAATTCTTCATTTATCTTCATTATTCCCTTGATAAATTCTGATTTATATTTGCTGCCTATATCAGGTGGCGGTAGAATTTTTTCTTTTTCTACTTCAAGCACTTCCTGTACAGAATCAACTACTGCACCAACCTGTACTGAGTCACCGTTCAATTCAACTTCCAGGACTATAATACAAGTTTCAGCAGTAAATTCAGTAACAGGGATACCGAATTTTATGCGTGTATCCACAAGCGGAAGCACACTACCCCTCAGGTTAATAACTCCGAGCATATACTCGGGAGCTTTAGGCACTTTTGTTATTTTGGTCATTTCCAAAATATTAAGCACTTTGCTAACATGTGCTGAGAACAGTTCTTCTCCTAATTTGAATGACAAATAAGAATTGGAACCTTTTGCAATATTCATCACATCTTGAATAGCCATTATTTACCTCCTTTTGTTTATTAGTTAATTAGTTAATTAGTTAATTGGTTTTAAATCTACCAGGTTTTTAGTCTTAAATTAGTATGATATATTAATTATATAAATATGATTAACTACAATTATTTGCGTAATTTTCCCTTAATAAAAGTGTGTTTTTCCACATAAATAATGCGGAATTTCCCTGTTTTAAAATTGCAATATTATTATATAGAAAAACTATAAACAAGAGTATAAACTCCCATTTTTAAGGGTATTATTGCCCATTTTTATAGGTGGAAATACGTGTTGTTAGAGAGGTGTTTTTACTTAACGTTACCCCTACGAATTACGGATAATGCACCCCTACGAATTACGAATTCAACGAATTACGAATAATGCACCTTACATTGAAGCAATATTGTTATATGGTTATATGGTATCGTCTCAATAATTAATGGTAAATATGTCAACTGATGGACTGTTATTGCAAGTCAATAAAAAAATAAATTGATTTAAGAACCCCAGTACGCTTCGCTACGGGGTAAACTACGGGGCAGGCAAGGATTACTCACAATATTATTTATTTTTTAAGGTGTTCGTGAGATCGCTTCGCTAAGTTAACGATTTTTGATTTAAGAAGTTAAAGATGAATGGCTCTATTCTAAAATACGATTGATTACTAATTTTTGTTTAATTTTAGGTATTTAATTCACCAAAAATAATAATATTTGGTGAAAACATCATCACCAAGGATTTCCGGGATGAACTGTATAAATATGTCTTTTGAAATAAAATATGATGAAAAATATTTGTTTGAATTTTATGATTAACTGGTTGGGTTTAGACAATAATGTCGCTCCTAACGGAGCTTTATTTGTATGGGGGAAATTCTTTCTACTACCATAATCTCGTCCCTATGGGACTTACAAAAATAAAACAATAAATGTTAATTTAAAAAATAAAAGATTTCGTAACTATTCAGGTATAGGGGAAAAAGGTATAAGGTATAAGGTATAGGGTATAATGAAATAAGGGCTGAGTGTGTCCCCCCCCTATACCATTATACCCTATACCCTTATACCTGAATAGTTACGATTAAATCTCAATAATCTTATTCTTTATTGCATATATTACAAGTTCTACTGAGTTTTTTGTTTCAGTTTTTTCCAGTAGTTTTGACCTGTATCCTTCAATGGTTCGTCTGCTTAAATAGATAGTATCAGCAATTTCCTGGTTAGAATATCCCTTACTAATTAGTTTTGTTATTTCAATTTCTCTATTATTAAATTTATCTGAATTTTCTTCTTTTGGTTTGTCAATTCGTTTATAATCAAGTATTTTTTTTGTTAATCTTATGAGTAATTCACTGGAAAAATAATTATTCCCTTCAATAACCATTTTCAAAGCTTTTTCAAATTCTTCTTTTTCAGCGTTTTTTATTAAAAAACCTACAACTCCTACTTCAATCATTTTTTGGAGATAGTTTTCATCCCCAAAGGTTGTAAGGGCAATAATTTTTAATTCAGGATTTTTTTCAAGAGCTTTTTGTGTTGCCTGGATACCGTCCATTACGGGCATACTAATATCCATAAAAACAATATCAGGTTTGTTTTTTTCAACAATTATTAAGAATTCTTTCCCGTTTGATGCTTCGGCAATAACTTCAACATTATCTATACCATTCAATAGTAATTTCAAACCATTACGGAATATTTTATGGTCGTCGACGATTATTATTTTTATTTTTTTCATTTTGACAGGATTTACAGATTAAATTGTTATATTGTTAAATTGTTATATTGTTATCCGTCAATTGACCCGAAGATTTTTTTTGCGAATACATTACAGACGGACACTAATTATCGTATAACATCATCAACTTCCACTTCAATTTTCATAGACATTCCTTTTCCTTTACTGCTTTTGCTTTTGATTTCATATTTACCGTTAAGGAAATTGGTTCTGCTGATAATATTGTTCAGGCCCATGCCTTTTTTTTTATTGTTAAAATATTTCTCAACATCAAAACCAATACCATTATCTTTATATAATAAGGTTAATAAACCATTGTTGAGCGAAAGATTGATACGGATTTTATCGGCATAAGAATGTGTTAATGTATTATTAATTAATTCCTTGATAATTCTGAAAAAAGCAACTTCTATATCCGGCTGAAACCTGTCTTTAATATTTTTTACATTTAACGAAATATTAACAACATTGGTCATATCTATTTTTTTACATAATGATATTAAAGTAGTAACCAATCCGAAATCTGTAAGGGTGCTTGGCATTAGATCATAGGCAATTTCTTTTGAGCTCATAATAGCTTCATCCATTAATTCATTTATATATTTAAACATGGTTTGTTTTTTTGACGGCTCAAGTTTATCTGATTTTAAATGATTAACATAAATTTTTATACCCGATAAAAGAGAACCTAAGCTATCATGCAGGTCTTTTGCAAAACGATTTCTTTCTTTTTCTTCTGTTTCAATTATTGCTTTAAATATTTTCCTGTCAAGTTCTTTTCTTTCGCTAATATCTGTAATAATAGACATTACAGCTTTTTTTCCAGCCCATTCTATCATAGTTTCATTTTGTTGACACCAACATATACTTTTGTTTTTTCTCAAAATTCGAAATTCATAAGATGAATGCACAATTTTTTCCTTTATTATACTTTTATATCTATTTTTTACCCTTCTAATATCATCCTGATAAATCAGGTTGGTAAAAGGTTTTCCGATAATCTCTTTTTCTGAATAGCCGGTTATTATTAATATTTTGGGATTTACATAATAAATATTTTTGTTAATTACTACAATAATTCCTTCTCCTGCATTTTCAAGCAGTATGCGATATCTTTTTTCGCTTTCTCTTAGATCATATTCTGTTTCCTTTAGTTTATTGATTTCTTGCTGTAAATCAAGGGTTTGTTTTTTTATAAGTTTCTCTAATTCAATATTTATGTTCTTAAGTTTTTCCTGCATTCTTATTCTTTTCAATATTTTTTGATGTTTTTTATAAACATCCTGAACTATTGAAGGAAGTTTTTTATCTATTTTGCTTGTTTTTGGTACAAATTCCAATGCACCTGTTTTCATTATTTTAACCGCCATTTTAATATTTTCTTTTGCTGAAAGAACTACGAATGCAAAATTTCTCCCGCTATCTATTACTTCTTTTAATATTTCCAATCCATTCATTGAAGGGAGGTAATAATCAAGCAAAACAACATCGGGGTTATTTTTCGGATTTAATAAATAATCAAGTGCTTGTTTCCCGTCATCAATTATAGTTATATTATATTTACTTTTGTCAAATGCTTCTTTAATAAACCCGGCATGTAGTTTGTTGTCTTCTATCAGTAGTATTTTTAGCTTTTTTTTCATGATATTAATTTATCATACATTTTTTTGCCACAGATTAACACGGATAAAACACGGATTTTTAATATATATTTTAAATTAATTTTATCCGTGTTAATCCGTGGCTTTAATTTATTAAACAAAAATTAGTAATCAATCGTATTTTAGAATAGAGCCAATTTTGTTAATAAAAAAGAGATGTCATCTCTGAAGTATAAAAACACCAAAAACAAAGTACAAAGTACAAGAGTCCTTTGCAAAACTAACTTTTAGCTGTCATTTTGAGTGAAACGAAAAATCTTATAATGTTGATAACCAATGAAATAAAAAGATTCTTCACTCCGTTCAGAATGACATTTTGCAGGTTTTGCAAAGGTCTCTACAACGGACAAATGAACTTTGTGAACAGTTACACTTTATTTAGTTTGTATTTTCTGCTTAGTTGGTATAATATATTTTATTATTTTATTAATGAATTCGGTTTCATCAATTGGCTTTGAAATATAGTCATCCATACCTGCACTTAAATATTCTTCTTCATTACCAACTATTGCTGCGGCTGTAACAGCTATAATAGGGATATAATTTCCTGTTTGCTTTTCTTTTTCCCTTATTAGCTTTGTTGCTTCTAATCCGTCCATTTCGGGCATAAAAATATCCATTACAATGCAATCTATTTTATCTTTCTCATTCTCATAAATCTCAATAACTTCCTTCCCGTTATTTGCAACTAATACTTCAAAGTTCCAGGATAGTAACAGTGCTTCTATGTATTTTTGATTAACAAAATTATCTTCCGCAATAAGTATTTTGTAAGGTCCAATGAGTTCACCCTGAGCTAATATATCCGGTTTTTTAACATCTTCGGGAATAATTTTCACATCAGATATTTCAAGCTGTAGTGTAAACGTAAATGTGCTTCCTTTACTTTCAGTGCTGTCAACCAATATTTTACCATTCATCATTTCCACAAGCTTTTTTGTAATTGAAAGCCCCATACCGGTTCCACCATAAGTTTTTGTTGTACTGGTATCAGCTTGTGTAAAGATTTCAAATATCTTTTCCTGTTTATCCCGTGGTATTCCAATACCGGTATCTTTAACAGAAAAATGTAAAATAACCAGCCGACTTGCAGGTAAGTTATGAACTGGTTCTTGTTTTATAAGAGCTACAAGTAATTCAACTTTACCTTGAGCAGTGAATTTTATAGCATTTCCCAAAAGATTAATTAATATTTGTGATATCCTGGTTGTATCGCCTTTCAAAAATACCGGAACACCGGGTTTTACTTTATAAAATAAATTTATGCCTTTTTCTTTTGCTCTAAACTCAAGTGAATTAATAACATCTTTTAATAAGCCCCTGATATTAAAACCGGCTATAGATAATTCTATTTTGCCTGCATCTATTTTTGAAATATCTAAAATATCGTTGATAACAGATAATAATATATTACCTGAACCCTTAATATTATCCAGATATTCTTTTTGTGTATCATTCATATATGTTTTTAGAAGCATATTAGACATTCCGATAATACCGGTCAGGGGGGTTCTTAATTCATGACTTATGTGTGCTATAAAGTTGCTTTTAGCTTTATTTGCTTCTTCGGCTGCTTCTTTTGCATGTTTTAGCTTTTTATTTAGTTCCTCTAAATCCTTTGAAATATTTAGTATTGCATGCCTTTGCTGTTCACTTTTTATTAACTGCTCTTGCAACTTGTCTTTACTTCTTTTCAATGATTCTTCTGTCTGTTTTTGTTCGGTGATGTCTCTGTAAATAGTCATTTTAAAAATAGTGCCATCTGGTTGATATATAGGTGAACTTGAAACAGAATAAGAACGACCGTCTTTAGGACTAACTATATCAGTAATAATATGCCCCTCTTTTTTTACTTTTTCAAAAACACACCATTTACATTTTTTGTCAAGTCCGTGTATGGCTTTGTAGCAATATTCCGAAGTAGCATCATAGCCAATTCTCTTAATCATAGACGGGTTCAAATATGATATACGAAAGTCTGAAGAACAAATATAGGTTGGCTCAATCATAGCCTCCATCATAGAACGATATTTTTCTTCGCTTTCTTTTAATTTTTCCTCTATCTGTTTACGCTCGGTTATGTCTGATGCAACACATACTATCCCCTGAATATTGCCTTTTTCATCACGCATTACTGAACCTGAAAATAGAACAGGTATTTTTTTTCCTGACTTCGTTATGTAAGTTCTTTCTGAATCGGAAATAAAACCTTTTTTTATTAATTTCTCAAGCCCTGTTCCCGTAAATATAGTAGTAGTAGTAGTATCTTCTTCTGCAAAAACTGTTCTAACAGGTTTTCCTGTTAGCTCATTTTCTGTATATCCTAAGATATCTTCAGTAGCTTTATTGATTGTTCTTATTGTAGCATCAGGGTTTACGACAATAAGGGTATCAATCATGGAAGAGATAATATTATCTGTATAATTTTGTTTCCTATTTGCTTTCCGGTGTAACTTTGCAATTCTCTCACTTAACAAAGCAACTACAAAGCCGATAATTATAAACATAATAGCACGTAGATAATCATTGGTATTTGCTACTACTTCTCTAATAAAAAAGTGGGTAAGAATAAGTAATACTGCTAAAAATACCGGTACAACCAAGCCTTTTTTTCTCCACCATATACATGCTAAGATAACAGGGATATAAAAGAAATGGGTAAAAATTATACCGGTTTCAAGTATTGCATGAAAATACCAGGTAATGAAACAGCAAATACCTATAAGGATACATATTATTATAATCTTTTTTTTCATTTTTCTTGTTTATTGCTAATGATTTCTGGGTTTGTTACTATTCAGGTATAATGGTATAGGGTATAGGGTATAGGGGGTACACACTCAGCCTTTATTTCCATATACCTTATTTCTTTATATCTCATACCACTACCTCTTTTTGAGATTTAACAAATTTAATATAACCATTGA
>SDBV01005962.1_pt1 | contig 17025 bp, 25 predicted proteins | sample 2277081 | NCBI WGS metagenome assembly SDBV01 (sample SAMN10402039, study PRJNA504765) | marine sediment metagenome | isolation source: marine sediment core GS10_PC15, 223 cmbsf | place: Arctic Ocean: Southern Knipovich Ridge | collected 2010 | reverse complement strand
CTTCAGCCTTCAGCCTTCAGTCTTATGCCTTTGTGCCTTCTGCCTATCTTTTTCATAATTCATCATTCATAATTCCTAAATGGGGATTTAAGATTCCCGATGGGTCCATTTCAAGTTTTAAAGCTCTGGCGACAGTAAGTTCCGGCTTCGTAAAAAGTCCGGTTATCCCTTTTTTAACTATAAAATCCCATACGGCGGGAATCTTTCCTCCCACAGCGAGAGATGATTCGCTCAATGTTTCAATCCGTTTTCTGTCGCTGCATAACAGATGAAACCTGCCTATCAACGGATGAGCGATAACAGGTATTTCCGGTGAAACCGCTTTGATTTTTTCCAGGAACACTCCTGAAGATGATGGTGGAATCGAAAAAGTATACATTCCCGGACCTGCAATTTGATGAGCCGCTTTTCTGCGTTTTGCCTTGAATTTGTTATAATCCGAAAGGCGGACTTTTTCAGCCCCGGCATCATTCATCATATCACTGGCGTAATGCAGATACTTTGACACTGGAGAGGCCATGCCCTCGAAACCGACAGCAATTGTTATCTCACCGCCAAGACCTTTATCCGCAATAAACTCGAATTTTTTTACATTGTGAGATCCCGAAATCACGGCATTAACAGCCTTGAAGGGATTTGACTGAGGAGGGAAAAAAGCCTCCGCCATCATCCTTGATTCCGGCAAGGGATATACTTTTATTATCAATTCCACAGCCAGCGCATACAGCCCCATGGTTCCTGAAAGAAAATGGGTCAGGTCGTATCCGGTCACATTTTTGGCTGTGCGCCCGCCGAATGACACAACTTCACCTCGTGAGTTTATGCATCTGACACCTGTAACTGAATTACTAAACGCTCCGTATCCGGTCATACACGGGCCGACTGCGCCGGTCATGTATGCGCCTCCTATTGTTGCCATATCGCCCGATGTAATATCGAGCGGCATGTACAGGCCCTCTTTTTCCGCCTCATCCGCCGCGTCATCTACAATCACACCCGCTTGAGAGATCATAAGATAATCGGACGAATTTATTTCGGGGATTTTTGCCAGCGCTTTTGTAGACAACTTTACTGCACATGAGCTGCAGCGTGGAACAGGATATGTGCCGCCGCCTTCTATCTGTATGGAATGGTTCTCAGAATGGATAAATCGGATAATTTTACCGATATCACTCTCACGGGAAGGATACAGAACAGGAGGATCTTCAGTTATATCAATATGTTCCGGGCCTATAATATGCTCGCATTTGAGAAATATGCTATCTTTCATTGCATTAGTTTTCAACTTTCAGCCTTAATATTGTGTAGAGGTTTAGTTCTGCTTTGCGATTTTTAAAACCATCTGTACCGCTGATGCGTATGATATAATGACGACCATGATTAGAAGCACCGAGTTTGAAATTAAATATCATTGCTACCATTTAATCATAGGTATTAGCCGGTTCAGACAATGAATTCCGCATTTGCCATTCCTTCTCACTCAAAGAGCATGGCTATAATGGCAATATACGATTTTTTTATGATTTCAAATCGATCACTGTTAGTAAAATCATAACTATTTGCCTTTTAATATGTTGTATTATTACAACTAAACTTTAACCGGGCATCAGTGATATTTATTAAGAATTGCATTTAAAAAAGGCCTCTTATGGTGATTCTTTAACCGGTTTCTGAAAGCCGAAAGCCGGCTTTTTCAACGCTTTATTATAAGAAACCAATAATGAATGAAGGGATTCGGAAAAACCCGGATTATCCTTGAGAGTCGTATAAGAGAAAATGCAGTATCCGGGGAGTCCCATATTACTCATGAGCAGGACCTGTTCGGCTGTTTTTTCCGGAGTCAAAATATACGCTCCTACTCCGCCGAGAACCTTTTGTTTATCAACTTGCTGCAATGAATTATTCAAAACCTCACTCAGGACATCTGTTTCACGAAAGTAGCTCATGGTAACCACAAAATCCATAATTCCCTCATTCAGCCAGCCGGCCCAGTTTTGCCCGTATTCAAAGTAAGCTTCATTAACATCAGGTTTGACAGCGGCAGAAAGTTTAATACCCCTGTTCACAAACGATATTCGCCGCGAAATACTTCTTACCTGCCTGTCAATCTGCTCCGCCCTGTAGTCGACCCATTTTTCAAGAAAGTATATTATCGTTTCATCATCAGCGCTTTTAACAACATCAGTAACCGGATCGACACCGTAAAGGCTGTAAAACTGCTGGCGGATTCTATTGGTATAATCGTATTCACGGCCTGGGTAGCGGATATAATCAAGATGCACGCCATCAATATCATATCTTATAAGAACCTCGGTAATTACTCTCGACAGATAGCTTCTGACTTCTTCCAGTGTCGGAGAAATATAGAGTCCCTCTATATATTTATTACGAACCGAATTTATCGGGCTTTTGGCCATGTTTATCCCGTTTACCGAAACCATAAACCATTCCGGATGGGATTTAACAAGATGTTCGGAGGCCTTGGGCGGATTATCTTCGGACCATGTATAATACATATTGAACCAGGCATGAATCTCTATTCCCCTGGGACGAGCATATTCAATAATCGATGCGAGGGGATCGAATTCATCGGGTATATGGGGGAAACTTTCGGGGCCCGGCACAAAATAGCTTTTATAATACGCATCACCGCGTCCTCTTACCTGAACAAAAAGAACATTATAACCGTACTTTACGGCAAAGTCCACAACTTCCTCAATTTCGCTTTTGGTTGTAATGGTATCACGCACTACCCAAAGGGCACGGGTTTCAGGCAATTTGAAGGATGAATCTTTTAAGGGTTCGGCATATAACGGGTACGCAACAAGAAGAATACAAAAGAATATTAGCGCTGTACAAATATTACGATAAAAGGGTGCGGAAAAATAATTTCCACACCCTTCATTTTGTTCCTTTATCATGAAATATTTCATTTCAAACTTTTACTTTTTTTCTTCGGCGGGATCTGATTTTTCATCACCGGCTTTATCGTCAGCTTTCTCGTTATCATCACCCGATTCTTCGGCACTATCGACTTTTTCTTCCGACTCTGCCTTAGTTTCAGCAGGGGAAGATTCTTCCGGAGGTGCTGTCTCTTCGGTTTTTTCGGCCGGGGCTGCTTCCACAGCCGGTCCGGCAGTTTCTTCCGTGATATTTTCCGGGACTTCCTCGGCTTTTTCTTCTGCTGTCTCTTCGGCATTTTCCGAAATCATTTCGGTGGTTTCAACCGCTTTTTCCTCTATTTTATCGACAGCTTCGATTGTTTCTTCAGTGACTTCCGAGGATTCAGGTTTGGCCTTAACGCCGGGTTTGGACGGTTTCTTTTTGGTTGCTTTTTTCTTATCCTCATCTTTAACAAATTCGATAAGTGAAACAGGTGAATTATCACCATGCCTGAAACCGAGCTTAACTATCCTGGTATAACCACCGAAACGGCCCATAAATTGCGGACCGATTTCATCAAACAGTTTTTTTACAGCCACAGCATCTCTGAGACGGGCAAGCACAATACGTCGGGCATGTATATCGCCGCGTTTTGCAAAAGTTATCATCCTCTCTACAAAGGGTCTTACTTCTTTTGCCTTTGCATCGGTAGTTTTAACCCTATCATTCATTATAAGTGAAGCCGCAAGGTTCGCAAGCATCGCAGTCCGATGATCCTTACGTCTTGAGAGTTTCCTGCCGCTTTTCAGATGCCTCATTAATAATCCTTTCAATCGAATACGAAGAATGAAAGACGATAGACTGATTAAATCTGATCGTAAATCGCACTCCGTTAATTATTCGTCTTTCCACTTTTTAAATAATTTTCCAGCTCTTCATCATAAACAGTTGACTCGATACCGAATGACAGGCTCATTTCTCTGAGAACATCATTTAGTTCGCTCAGAGATTTACGTCCGAAATTACGGTACTTGAGCATATCCGCTTCAGATCTTACTACCAGGTCACGGATTATTTTTATCCCTGCAGCCTTCAAACAGTTCGATGACCGAACCGAAAGTTCCATTTCCTCCACAGGCATATCAAGTAAGCGAGCTATACGAAGTTTCTCCTCATCAAAAGCATTTTCTTCAACTTCCTCGAATTCTTCTTCAAAATTGATGAAGAGTTTCAGATGATCGGTGAGAACCTTCGCGGCATAAGCAAGTGCATCGGCCGGAGATATACACTTGTTAGTCCATAACTCCAGTATAAGTTTATCAAAATCGGTTTTATGACCTACACGGGCATTACCAACCTGAAAAATAACTTTACGGACCGGACTATAAATAGAATCGATTAAAACAGTGTCAAGGGGAAGATTATTGCGATTTTTTTCATCGGCAGGAATATATCCCCTTCCATCATTAACAATAAAGTCCGCCCTAAAGACACCATCGGTATCTATTTCAGCGATATAATGTCCGGGATTCATAATCTCAAATCTTGAATCGACTGCAAAATCGCCGGCAACGAGTTTCTTAGGCCCCTTAACCTCAATAAATGCTTCTACCTGTTCATCTGAATGAAGCGTAACATTAATTTCCTTGAGATTAAGTATAATCTCGGGGATATCTTCGACAATTCCCGGCAATGTCGAAAACTCATGATGAATTCCATCGATTTTTATTGAATCAATTGCTGCACCCTGAATAGATGACAGCAGAACACGCCTCAGCGCATTACCAAGTGTAATGCCGAAACCTCTTTCCAATGGCTGAATCTCAAACTTGCAATAACTATCGGTAAGGGTTTCTTCATCAACTTCTACACTTTTTGGCAAATGAAGACTTTTCCATTTCATAAAATAAAATCACCTTTCGAAAAAGGTTTTGACAATATTTATTTAGAGTAATACTCAATAACCATATTTTCATCAAGATTTACCGGTATCATTTCCCGGCTTGGTAATTCTGTTAATACTATACTCAAATCCGGCCTCAAAACATTGAGATAGGGAACTGTATTGTTTGATGATTTCCCTACTGCATCGCGAATCTGAACATTGTTCTGCATATCTTCGGAAACCTGAATTTTCATTCCCGGTTTAACCAAGAAAGAAGGAACATTGATGCACTTGCCTTCTATCATAATGTGTTTGTGCGTAACAAGCTGTCGAGCTTGCCTGATAGTTTTTGAAAACCCCGCCCTGTAAACAATATTATCCAACCTTGTTTCCAGCATCTGGAGCAGATTTTCCCCGGCTACACCGGATATTGACATCGCCTTGAAAACATAGTTTCTGAACTGCTTCTCAAGTAATCCGTAAGTGTAGCGAAAACGCTGTTTTTCGAGTAAATGCCTGCCATAATCAGACATTTTTCGAGTCATTCTATTTCCATGCTGACCCGGCGGATTCGGCCGTTTTTCCATGATTCGCGCAGCCTTATCTGAAAGTGGAATGCCAAGCCTTCTGGATTTTTTTGCTATCGGGCCCCTATACCTAGCCATAAATCACTGCCTCCATGACTCCTCTTTTGATTTACGATTTCAGAAGTACTATTTACAATTCATTCTTCTAACTACCGACATAAAACTTTTTATGCGTTAATTGTAATTAGTACTTCGTAAATATTTATACTCTGCGCCTCTTGGGAGGTCTGCAACCATTATGCGGAATCGGTGTTACATCCTTGATTGCCGTTACATCCAGGCCCGCAGCCTGCAGGGATCTCACTGCAGCCTCACGTCCTACGCCGGGTCCCTTAACAAGAATCTCTACCTTTCTGACTCCTTGCGCAATTGCATCTTTGGCAGTAGCCTCAGCTGCAGTCTGCGCCGCAAAAGGTGTTGATTTACGCGATCCCTTAAAACCTACTTTCCCGGCAGATGCCCATGAGATTGTATTACCATTTAGGTCGGTAATAGTAACTATCGTGTTATTAAATGTTGCCTTTATGTGCGCAACACCGTTTGGATCCGCCTTTTTATCCTTTTTACGGGTCCGCTTCTTAAGTGCTGCCAATCGAAACCTCCTTTATCTATAAATTTATTTTTTCTTTCCTGCAACAGTACGTCTTGGACCTTTTCTCGTACGTGCATTCGTTTTGGTTCTCTGACCTCTCGAGGGAAGCCCCCTTCTGTGCCTCAAACCACGGTAAGATCCTATTTCTAAAAGCCGTTTAATATTCATTGTTATTTCGCTCCTGAGCACACCTTCCACTTTGCACTCATCCTCAATATAATTACGGAGCTTGTTCAAATGCTCTTCAGTCAGGTTTTTGACACGTAAATCTTCCGGTATCCCCGACTTATCACATATATTTTTTGATAACGAATGACCAATACCGAAAATCTGCGTTAACGCTATTTCAGTTCTTTTTTCTTTTGGCAGTTCGACTCCCGCGATTCTTTCCACGAGTTATAACCTCCATGTTACATTTATGATTTACGATTTTTTCTTTAGTTAGGAAAGGCACGAATTAAAAATCAGCAATCTATGTTTTTTCACTTATGCCTTGTTAACTTTCATCCATCACCATTTATTATTTCTTCATTCGTACTTCGAAAATTATTTTTTTATCCCTGTCTCTGCTTATGCCGCGGATTCCTGCAAATGACGCGCAGCACGCCTTTGCGTCTGATGAGCTTACATTGGTTGCACATCTTTTTTACTGATGCTCTTACTTTCATCGAGTCATCCCTCTTTATTATTACAATCAGTTGAATTCACTGCGATTTTATTTCTTATTTGTGACGGTAAACAATACGTCCTTTTGAAAGGTCATATACTGAAATCTCTACTGTAACCCTGTCGCCGGGTAGAATCTTTATAAAATGCATTCTCATTTTGCCTGATATATTGGCAAATATAATATGCTCATTATCCAGTTTAACCCTGAAGGTTGCGTTAGGCAGCGACTCAACAACAACCCCTTCCGCAGTTATTGTATCGTCTTTTGCCACTTTTGTTCCCCTTTCAGGAGAGTTAATATTTCAGGAAAACCATCCCGTACTAAACAAGTATTCTCATAATGCGCAGAAAGCTTACCGTCTGCAGTAACGACAGTCCAGTTATCATCAAGTGTTTTAACTTCCCATGTCCCGGCATTTACCATGGGTTCAATCGCCAGCACCATTCCATCTTTCAGGGTAGCGCCTTGCCCGGGCCGCCCGAAATTCGGCACCTGCGGGTCCTCGTGCAGGTTACGGCCTATCCCGTGCCCGACAAGCGCTCTTACGACATTGAATCCTCTCTGCTCGACATAACTCTGAACCGCATGACCTATGTCGCTCACATGATTCCTGGAAACTGCCTGCGCTAAACCCTTATAAAGCGATTCCTCGGTAATCTGCATCAGTTCTTGCGCCTCTTGAGTTATTTCTCCTGCAGCATACGACCTTGCCACATCACCATAGAAACCGTCCATGTATGTTCCAAGGTCTATTTTGACAATATCGCCGTCGATGAGAATCCTTTCTTTCGGAATTCCATGAACGATTTCATCATTTACAGAAACACAAATGGCTCCCGGAAAACCATTATAACCGAGAAAAGCGGCTTTTGCGCCATGTGACTCTATAAAAACCTTTACTTTCTCGGATATTTCAAAAGTTGTTATTCCGGGTTTTACTAAATCATGTGCCACTTCCATCGCTTCAGCTGCAAGAAGGCAGGCGGCTCGGATTTTTTCAATTTCTTCGCCGGAACGAATATTAATCATCAGTGCACTTTTCCAAGAACAGCAATTATGCTTTCAAAGACCTCATCCACGGTTCCTGAACCGTCGACCGATTTTAATATCCCGCGATCTCTGTAATACTGTTTCAGGGGCTCGGTCTGCTCATAATATACATTGAGGCGGCTTTTAATCGTCTCGCGATTATCATCAGGACGCCCTTCAATTTCAGCTCTCTTGAGAAGCCTTTCAAGCACGATTTTATCAGCGATTTCAATTGAAATCACCACATCAACAGACCCGTTTTTACTTTCGAGCATATCATCAAGCCCTTGGGCCTGCGGGATTGTGCGGGGAAAACCGTCAAAAAGAAATCCGTTCTTCATCTCCGGCATATCCAGCTTTTCTCCCACAATACCAAGAATAATACTGTCCGGAAGGAGTGTGCCCGCATCCATATACTCGGAAGCTTTTCTACCCAGTTCCGTATCTGCCGCCCTTGCTTCCCTGAGAACCTCACCGGTTGAAACATGAGGGATTTTATAATACCCTTTTAATTTTGTAGCCTGAGTACCTTTTCCTGCTCCGGGGCCTCCGAGAAGAATTATTTTCAATTTGCTTTTTCCTTTATAAAATAGCGAATTTTTATTCTTCAGAAGTCAAAAATCAGCAGTCAGCCATAAGCTTTCAACAGCCAGCTATCAACAGTTAACCGTCAGCAGTCAAAGTCAAAACCGTATTTCGTACTTTTTAACGCCGTCCTTTTACTTTAACACCCTTTAGAAGGCCCTCGTAATGCCTTTCGACCATCTTGGCCTCTATCTGTTGAAGAGTATCGAGCGCGACACCGACAACGATCAAAAGCCCGGTTCCACCGAAAAATGATGCAAACTCCATGTTGACCCTGAGAAATCTTCCTATGAAAAACGGCATAATTGCGATTAATGCCAGAAATACCGAGCCCGGAAGAGTGATTCTCGTAAGAATCCTGTCAATGTACTCCGCAGTCTTTTTTCCAGGCGGTTTCTGTGGAACAATCGCACCGTATTTCTTGAGATTATCCGCAAGGTCCACCGGATTGAAAACAATAGCTGTATAAAAATATGTAAAGAATACAATCAGTAAACCGTAAAAGAACCAGTAAACCGGATGGGTCATTCTGAAATAATTCGTTGCAAACCTTAAAGACTCCCAGGGAATCAGGGTTACCAGCGTACCCGGAACAAACATGATTGCCTGCGCAAAAATTATGGGTATGACACCGGCGGTATTAACCCTCAGAGGAATATATGTGGATTGCCCGCTGTAAATTTTTCGCCCGACAACCTTTTTCGGATACTGAACACGTATTCTACGCTGCCCCTGTGTTAAAAGAACAACCGCGCCAACGACTAAAACCATCAAAACCACAAGAAAAACAGCAGTAAATATACTCATGGTGCCGGCTCTCAATTCTGCTACCTGCATCTTGATTGCAAACGGGAAACGGGCGATTATTCCGATAAATATTATGAGCGATATACCGTTCCCTATTCCATATTCGGTCATCTGCTCTCCCAGCCACATGATAAAAATCGTTCCTGATACAATCGTTATGATGACTAACATGGTAAAGCCGATACCCGGATTGGGTACGATGGGAAATCCGCCGACCGGCTGCTGAGATTCGAGCCATTTCGATATACCGAACGCCTGTGCGGCCGCCAGTATTACTGTACCGTAACGGGTATACTGTGTAAGCTTCTTGCGGCCTTCTTCGCCTTCCTTTGACAATCTCTGGAAAAACGGCACAACAGACCCGAGAAGCTGAATTATAATCGATGATGATATGTATGGCATGATACCAAGGGCAAAAATGCTCATTTTTTTAAACGAGCCGCCTACGAACATATCATACATACCGAAAAGCGTATTGTTCAAACTGCTCATATATGTCAAAAGAGCCTGGGCATTGATTCCGGGAACAGGCACCATACCGCCTACCCTGTATACAATACACATGGCTAAAACGAATAGAATACGTTTTCTTAGATCGGGTATCTTTACAAGACTGTTAAAATTCTGAAACATACTTAAATTACCTCTACCGTTCCACCAACCTTCTCGATTTTTTCACGGGCCGATTTGCTGAATGCATGAGCCTTGATGTTCAAAGTCATCTCAACCTCACCGGTTCCTAATATTTTCACCTTTGCATTTGATTTTTTTATAAGACCACAAGTCTTGAGAACCTCCGGAGTAACCTCGCCGTTCAGTTCCTTTCTCGTAATATCCGATAAATTAACAATCTCGTATGTCTTCCGGAATAAATTGAAAAAGCCACGTTTCGGCAGTCTTCTTATCAGAGGCATCTGGCCTCCCTCAAAACCACGACGCACGCCTCCTCCGGAACGGCTTCTCTGCCCTTTATGTCCCCTTCCGGAAGTAGTTCCCTGGCCGGTTCCCGGGCCCCTGCCGAGTCTCTTTGTAGATTTTGAGGTAGCTCCTTTTGGGATCTGTAATTCATTAAGTTTCACATTAACCTCGTTGAATATTAAAAATTTATTTCACCATATCCTGTTATTTATCAGTAATTTCAGATACTTTCAGAAGGTGGCTGATTTTATTGATCATACCCAGTATCTGCGGAGTATCATCATGTATGACTGTCCTGCCGACCTTGGTTATACCGAGGGCGATAAGTGTCCTTTTCTGGTCCTTTTTTCTCCCTATTGCAGAACGAACCTGTTGTATACTAAGCTTAGCCATTCATTCCCCTTAACAGCATTCACGATTCACGATTCACGATTCATAATACACGATTCAAATCTTATCTTATCCTGCTAACCGGCAGATCACGTAATTTCGATACCGTATTAATATCCCTGAGTTCCATTAAACCTTTCATAGTAGCTTTTACAACATTATGCGGGTTTGAGGAGCCCAGCGATTTTGCCAGAATATTCCTGATGCCGGCAGGCTCCAGAACTGCACGAACGGCGCCTCCCGCAATAATGCCTGTGCCCGGTGCAGCAGGCTTGAGAAGAACTTTTGCAGCAGAAAACTTCGCAAGTATAGCATGGGGGATAGTACCATTTTCAACAGGTATGGAAACCATATTCTTTCTGGCATTTTCCGTTCCTTTACGGATAGCTTCGGAAACTTCCGAGGCTTTACCAAGCCCGATGCCTACTTTACCGTTATTGTCTCCAACCGATACAATCGCGCTGAATGAAAATCTGCGCCCGCCTTTAACAACCTTTGCCACACGGTTGATATGAATTACATTTTCAACTAATTCGGAATCTTTCTCCAGCCTTTTTTTCAAATTTTATGCTCTCCTTTTCGAAGTAATTAAGCTTTCAGCGAAAAGTCTATTAAGCTTTCAGCCAACCGCTGAAAACGTATGTACTAAAATTCAAGTCCGCCTTCACGGGCACCTTCCGCCACAGCTTTAACACGTCCATGATAATGGTATTGGGATCTGTCAAAGACAACCTTTTTAATGCCTTTTTTCTTTGCTTTCTCGGCGAGGAGCTTTCCGACAGTCTTTGACACATCTATCTTGGTGCCCTTAATTTCCATTTTTTTTATTTCAGTTTCGATTGATGAAAAACCAAGTAAGGTAATTCCCTTAACATCATCAATTAATTGAACATAAATATTACTCAAACTTCTAAAGACTGAAAGTCTCGGCCTCTCCATCGTCCCAAATACTTTTTTCCGAACACGGCCGGCCCTTTTCTGTCTCGGGGTCATTTTTATTTTTTTGGGATATTTCATTTCCCGTGAAACTCCTTAATGATAAGTGCAAAGTACTATTAAAAATTGACAAATTAATATTCCAAAATCAAAAATCTGAAATTGCAAATATTTTCAACCTGTTGCTTTCCCTGCTTTCCTGCGAACATATTCGCCACGGTATCTTATGCCTTTGCCTTTATAAGGCTCCGGGGGTTTAAAAGAGCGAATCTTTGCGGAAATATCGCCGACAAGCTGTTTATCTATACCTTTTATTTTGATAACCTGAACATTTTCACCATCAATATTTTCCTGAGCGGCCTCGAATGTTATGCCTTTCGGCGGTTCAACCTCTATCGGATGAGATTGGCCGACCTGAAGATCGAGTTTTTTTCCTTTTAACTGGGCGCGATAACCGATACCTCGTAATTCCAGTATCTTCTCCCATCCGGTTTCGACACCTTTTACAGCGTTATTGAGAAGCGCTCTGGTAAGACCCCATAAAGCGGCAATTTTCTTGTCGTTCGATACAGGAGTCACCGTAATTTTCGGACCGTCGATCTTAACGCTCATCTTCTCGGAAAAGGGAACCTGCAATTCACCTTTCGAGCTTTTTGCAAAAAATACCTGACCGGTAATATTAACCGAAATCCCTTTTGGGACTTCTATCGGCTGTTTTCCGATTCGTGACACAATTCCTCCTAATTAAAAATTCAAAATCTTGAATTTTAATATTAACGCATCATTTATCTTTTTTACCAAACATAGCAGATGATTTCGCCGCCGACACCTTTTTTTCTGGCTTCACGGTCGGTCATTACTCCGCTCGAGGTAGAAACTACTGCAATTCCAAGCCCGTTAAGCACACGAGGCAGCTTATCAGAACTCACATACCTCCTCAAACCAGGTCTCGATATCCTCTTTATGCCCCTGATTAAAGGTTTTTCTTCTTTATCATACTTCAGAAAAACACGGAGCTCTCCCTGCCTTTTGTCATCTACACTATGGTACTTCTTAATGAAATGCTCTTCTTCGAGAATTCTCGCCAATTCTTTTTTCAATTTGGAAGCAGGAATATCAACCGATTTTTTTCCCGCTTTTGAACCGTTGCGAATCCTTGTCAACATATCGGCCACAGGGTCAGTCATACCCATACAATCACACCTCGTTTATTATTAGTTCAAAGTATAAAGTTCAAAACTGTTAAATCTTGAATTTGTTTAATCCAGATTTTAAGTTACCAACTTGCTTTCGTTACTCCGGGGATTTCTCCTTTAAGAGCCAATTCACGGAAACATATCCTGCAAATTCCGAATTTCCGCAAGTATCCCCTGGATCTGCCGCAACGAAAACATCTGTTGTATTCACGAACAGAAAACGCTTGCTTGCTTTTCTGCTTAACTATAAGCGATTTTTTTGCCAAACCCGGTTATCCTCCTAATTCCTGAAAGGCACACCCAATGCTTTTAAGAGTGCCTTTGCTTCTTCGTCTCTTTTAGCAGTTGTAACAAATGTTATATTCATTCCACGAGTCTTATCAATCTTATCGATATCAATCTCAGGAAAAATGATTTGCTCCTTCAGACCTATAGTATAATTCCCCCTGCCATCCAGCGACCTTCCCGGCAGCCCCCTGAAATCCCTGATCCTCGGTATGGAAAAATTTAAAAGTCTGTCCACAAACTCATACATCCTGTCATTACGTAATGTCACCATACAGCCAACCGGCATGCCGGCTCTCAGTTTAAAATTCGAAATCGATTTTTTCGCTCTCCTGATTATCGGCTTTTGCCCCGTTATAACTGATAAATCATTTACTGCCGCATCGAGGTTCTTTATATCCTGTACAGCTTCTCCAACGCCGATATTTATAATGACCTTGGTAAGCCTGGGAATTTGCATGGGGCTTTTAAACTTGAACTCTTTCATGAGTTCCGGCATAATTTCTTTTTTATATTTTTCTTTAAGTTTCGGTATCATTACGGTTCACTTCTCCTCTTATACTGAACTGGTGATCATCTCACCGCATTTCTTACAGGCTCTAACCTTTCCGCCATCGGCAAGCTGAACACTCTTTGTTTTCACACCTGCATTGCATTTGCCGCAAATTATCATAAGATTTGAATTATGTACAGGCGATTCTTTCTCTACAATACCGCCCTGCTGATTTTTCTGTGTGGGCTTCTGGTGACGTTTTACAAAGTTAATACCCTCTACAATCGAACGATTATTAGAAGGGTTTACCTTCAGTACAACACCTTCCTTACCGCGATCTTCACCGCTTAGAACAATTACTCTATCACCTTTGCATATCTTTTTCATTTTATCACCGTTTCATAATTCGAATTTAACTTTCAGACTTGCTTTCAGTTGCTTAAAGATAATATCATATAGCCGTAGATTACGGATTCAATGATAATATATTAATGATATTTCAACAGTCCGAATTTTCTATCTAATAAATAATAATTATCTGATAATTTTCGAATATTTATTTTCTCAATATTCTCTGTGAAATATGCGGCTTAATTTAGATTACTTCGCTTGCGAGCGATATAATTTTCATATACTGTTTTTCGCGAAGCTCTCTCGCCACTGGTCCGAAAATACGGGTACCTATCGGCTCTTTCGCGGCATCGATGATAACTGCGGCATTATCATCAAATTTTATATATGAACCATCTTTTCTTCTCAGAGACTTCTTGGTTCTTACAACAACCGCCTTGACAACCTCTCCTTTTTTCAGCTGTCCCTGAGGAGTGGCATCTTTAACCGAGCAGACCACAACATCTCCGATAGATGCAAATTTCCTCCGCGTTCCTCCAAGAATCCTGAAACACATTATACGTCTCGCTCCGGTATTATCCGCCACATTAAGTATTGTATATTCCTGTATCATTCGACTACCCTGCTAATTTTACAGTTTTAGGTTTTACGATTTTACGAATTTTTATCTTTCAATCTTTTATTGTATTATTATATATTACTTTTTTAATAATGCACATATTCATCCAAGGAAGCCGATAGTCAGAATCCGGAATAAAAATGTTTAAACATCATAATGTTAGAAGAGAATCTATTTATTCAGAATTCAAAATTCTTTCTCTACATAACAGACAATCGAAAATCATACCGTTTACATTTTTATTTCGCACGTTCGATTATTTTTGTCAGTCTCCATCTCTTTGTCTTCGAAAGAGGTTTTGTTTCCATGACTTCGACTAAATCGCCGACATGAGCATCGTTTTTCTCATCATGGGCCATAAGTTTAGCTCGTTTCTTGACAACCCTGTTATACTGTGGGTGACGAACCAGACGTTCAATCTTCACAGTAATGGTTTTTTCACGAGCATCACTCGTAACGGTACCTGAACGGACTTTCCTTTTGTTTCTCTCCACTATCATTTAACATCCTTATTTTATTTACGGAGTACGGTTGACGATTTACGAGTATAATAGTTAATCTTAAATCTTAAAGCCTGAATCAAATTTCGTACTTCGTAAATTACTATCTATTATCTTCTTCACCGGAAGCGCCGGCAGGAACCGCCTGGACATGTAACCCAAGCTCGCGTTCCCGAAGAATTGTTTTAAATCTTGCAACTTCTTTTTTGGCTAACTTTAGAGTAGTATGATTCTCAAGCTGTGAAGTTACCAGTTGAAACCTTATCGTTCTTAAATTTTCTTCTGCAGCTATAAGATCATTTTTTACATCGTCCAGCGTTTTTTCACGAATGTCATCCGTCTTCATGAATTACTCTCCACTCAATTTATAATTTCAGATATACGATTTAAGAATTTTTCATCTTTTTATTTACAAAGAAACAGAAACGCTAAAGTCTTAAAAACACTATAAAAAAGCTTTCAATGGTCGGCTTTCAGCTAAAAAATACTTATGCATTCTGCCATTTATTCGTAAATCGTACTTCTAATTATTCTCCATATTCCTTACGAACTACAAATTTTGTCTTTATTGCAAGTTTGTGACCGGCTAATCGCATCGACTCTTTGGCGGTTTCTTCGTCAACTCCTTCTATCTCAAACATAACTCTACAGGGCTTTACAACCGCCACCCAGTGGTCTGGTGAACCTTTACCTTTTCCCATACGGGTTTCGGCTGGTTTGACAGTTACAGGTTTAGAAGGGAAAATCCTGATCCATACTTTTCCGCCTCTTTTCATGTGCCTGGTAATTGCAACACGCGCGGCTTCTATCTGACGGTCTGTAACCCAGCCGGCTTCCATTGCCATAAGGCCATATTCACCGAATGAAATCTTTCCCCCGCGATATGCGATACCGCGCCTTTTGCCACGATGTTCCTTACGGTGTTTAACCCTTTTAGGCATTAACATAGTCTATATCCTTTTTCTTTCCATCCAATATTATAAAGCCTTTAATGAGTAATTAGTTAATTACTCTCTTACTTTGATATATCATGAGAATCGAGAATTTCACCTTTCGATACCCAGACCTTTACGCCAATTGTGCCGTAAGTGGTAAAAGAAGTTGATGTCGCATAATCGATATCCGCCCGTAAGGTATGAAGAGGTACCCTGCCGACAAGATACCGTTCGGATCTTGCCATTTCAGATCCGCCCAGTCTGCCCGAACACATGATACGTATTCCCTCGGCGCCAAGCCTTAAAGCCGAGGTTACAGCCTTCTTCATAGCACGGCGGTGACTTACACGCTGTTCCAGCTGACGTGCTATATTATCCGCTATGAGCTGAGCTTCGAGTTCCGGATGCTTTACCTCTATGATATTCAGAAAAACATCCTTTTTAGTCAGGAGTTTCAATTCATCCCGCAGCTTGTCAACTTCCATGCCCTTACGGCCGATTACAACACCCGGACGAGCGGTGTGTATGTTAAGCGTAACCTGATTGTTAGTGCGCCGTTCAATCTCAATTAAAGATATACCGGCTCTTTCAAGCCTTGTATTTACATAACGCCGAAGCTTTAAATCTTCCTCAAGATTTTTGTAAAAATGCTTTTCACTGAACCATTTGGAAGACCAGGTTTTAGAAATTCCAAGCCTGAATCCTGTGGGATGAGTTTTCTGTCCCAAGTTTATAACCCCCGTTTATATTTACGATTTATAATTTTTAATCTTTCAGCATTCAAATTTCAGATATCGGTGTTTGGCGCAAAGCTTCCGGCTTTTCAGCTTAAAAGGTTTCTGTCCTGAGTCTTTGTGCCTTTCCCCATTCTTACTTATGCCTTATGACTTTATTAGTCAATCGTAAAAAGTACTTTATTTTATTCATCGACCGAAACAACAATTTTCAAATGACACGATCTTTTGCGGATTTTATATGCACGGCCCATAGCGCGAGGCCTGATTCTTTTCATAATTGCCCCTTCACCACACTGCGCATCTGTAATTGTCAGTTTATTAGGATCAGAAATTTTGTCACCATGCAAATTTAGCGCATTTGCAACAGCACTTCTTACCACTTTTTCCAGATCAATCGCACTCCTTCTATGAGTCAGATGAAGTATATTAATTGCCGCCTCAACATTTTTTCCACGTATATTGTCTAAAACCTGACGCATTTTCCGGGCTGAGCCCTTGAGAAAGCGTGCTTTTGCAATAGCCTGCATATTAATATCCTTTTAAGAACAATTCAAAGTTTAAAATTCAAAGTTCTTGAAATTAAAAAACTTAAATATTTAAATTATGCTTTATTTAAATGAAATGGCG
>SDBV01005961.1_pt1 | contig 17025 bp, 19 predicted proteins | sample 2277081 | NCBI WGS metagenome assembly SDBV01 (sample SAMN10402039, study PRJNA504765) | marine sediment metagenome | isolation source: marine sediment core GS10_PC15, 223 cmbsf | place: Arctic Ocean: Southern Knipovich Ridge | collected 2010 | reverse complement strand
GATCCTAATTTAGAAAATGACACTAAATATGTAGGCGAGCCTTTATATATAGCAATGAGGGGATTTAAGTATAAAAAAGATATTGATTTGCTGCAATTTCTATTTGCGCATGGAGCTCGTACTGATTTACCAAAAGCAGCTGTTTGGGTACGTGAAGTTTTTGAGGAATATAATAAAAATCAAGAAAAGCTAAAAAATGAGAGCATACACAATTAGGCTTTGGTTGCTGAATTGATTAAGTTTTGTTGAGTTTAGACAAGATAGAGGAGAAATATGAAATTGATTCGATTAGTTGTGTGTACGGTAGTTATGGGTAGTATGCTAAATGTTATGGCTATGGAGACAGAGATTATACAGCAAAAAAGAGCTGCGGCTGTAGCAAAGTATAAAGAAACTAAAAAGCTGTTTAAACAATATCGGAAACATTGCGGTGTGCAAACAATAATAAGATATGACTTTGATTTAGCACAACGCATAAAGATAGAGGTGCCATTCTGCTCTGATCCTTCTCTACAGCAACCATTTTTTGATGAAGAGTGTATTCAAGATTTAAGTCTTATCGACGAAGACAATGATAGCCAAAAAGAAAAAGATAAAGCATTGCATAGGCTTGTACGAATAAGAAATGCTCAAGGTGCTAAATATTGGGAAACACTTAAAAAGTCAATCAAGACTGTTGTTCAAAAAGGCGCGGATCCTAATTTAGAAAACGATACCAAATATGCAGGTTACCCTTTATATAGAGCAATAGAGAAATTTAATAAAGAAAAGAATGATGATCTGCTGCAATTTTTATTTGCGCATGGAGCTCGTACTAATTTGCCAGAAGTTTTATATCCCGTATGGGATGCTTTTGAGAAATATAATAAAAATCAAAAAGAGCTTAGTAAAAATTAAGCAAGTAAATTCTTTATTTTTTCTTCAAGATCTTCTTTACTCATGTTTCCCGTTTCTTTTTCTTTAACCTCATTATTTTTGATGAAGATAAAGGTTGGAACGGAGGTTACACCGTATTGAATTGAAATTTCTCGGGCTTCATCAACATTGAGTTTTGTAAATTTACATCTATCACCATACTCTTTTGACAGTTCTTCAAATATAGGCATCATTTGTTGGCATGGTCCACACCAACTTGCGTAGACCTCAATTACAACTGGCATCGTTGATTGCGTTATTTCTTGTTCAAAATTTTCTTTGGTAATTGCGACAATAGCCATTAGTATCCCTTTCTTGGTTAATTGTTCTTATAACGATTATTACGCTGCAACGCTTTTAGCAGGTTTTTTTTCAGGTTCTTTTTTCTTGTCGATTTCTCTATGTTTATATCCTTCAATAGTTAAACTTTTAATTGCATCAAATGGTACCTCTTTTTCTATGGGACCAGCTTCATTGATTTCATCACAATGTATCTTTCTTTTGAGATCTATAAGATAGTTATTTTTTGTTTTTTGTTTGTCATTAGATACTATAACTATTTCTATATATTCTTTTTCCCTGTAACCTTTTTTTTTCTTGTATGTCCATAATGTATTAGGGGAAGGAGTCATAATTTTACCTGTTTCGGCAAGATCAATGCGCGTAATGATACCTTTGCGCGGATCATTTTTTAATATATTTGTTGTTACTTTCTTTTCAGGATCATACGCTTTAGCAACACTATCTTTGTCTGCAGGAACTTCGTATAAAGGAATCTGTTTATAAAGTCTTGCTATTGATATATTATCAACCTTATATATTTTATCTTGATGTGTTGTGAGCATACCGTAAAAATTAACTTTGTGTTTTCTTTTTCCTTCAATAGTTGGCTCTTGTGCCGTCCAGTTTATTACAACACATGCTGTAAGGATATAGGCAATAGGAATAACAATTTTTTTCATACTATTCTCCTTTTTAGTTTGATGTGCTATACCTGTACTATATTTATATACTATAACAAAGTATGTTCTTGTAATTGAATCAAAATATTGAAGAATTATCAAGGATAACTATATTTGAAGTATGAACTGTTTTAATACTATGTAATAAAGGAGAGGAATATATGAATATGGAGTATGTAGAATATCCTACCCAAGAACGGTTAACAAACTTTATGTATAGAGTCTATGGCTGGATGGCTACGGCTCTTTTGCTGACTGCAAGCACTGCATACTATGTTTCAACTGTTCCTGCTTGGCAACAAACATTGTATACGCAACCCGGTCTTGTTATTGCGCTTTTTATTGCGCAACTTGCACTTGTAATTGTACTCAGTCTGTTTCTTTTTAAAATGAATCTAGCAACAGCAGTTATGATGTTTATGACCTATGCTTTGTTGCTTGGCATAACCTTATCATCTATTTTTCTTGTTTATACAGAAGCATCAATTTATACAACATTTTTAGTGACAGCAGGCATGTTTGGCACTATGGCATTATATGGTTATGTTACGGAGTCCGATTTGACAACAATAGGCAATATTAGTCTTATGGCATTATTTGGCCTCATTCTTGGTTTATTGATCAATATGTTTTTGCGAAGTCCTGGATTTGATTTTATGTTATCAGCAATAGGGGTTATTGTTTTTACTTTATTAACTGCATATGATACACAAAAGATTAAACGTATGGCTCAACAGTTAATGGCTGATAGAGAAACAATGGGAAAGATAGCAATTTTGGGAGCGCTTACCTTATATCTCGATTTTATTAATCTCTTTTTATACTTATTGCGATTTATGGGCAGAAGACGAGAAGAATAGCAATTAATCTTATTTTAAGAAAGGAATGTGATGAAGAAATATATAGTATCTTTTTGTATGACTGTTATGAGCATGTTTCTTGTTTATCAAGGCATGAACGGACGTAGTGCTCAACAAATAAAAAAAATGAACAGATCTTCTGTGCGTACCCATGCAGAGGCAAATGATGCTGAGGTGACAGCATTAGATTTAGCTATGCCTGGTGAATCTCAAATGACGGATAAACAATTAAATAATGAAGAAAATGAAATCCATGTGTTTGATATAGAAGCTAAACGCAAAGCGGTTATTAAGCTTGTAGAAGATGGCATTCAGTACTTTAAAAAAAATCGATTGGAAGATGTATTAAATAAATTTAGTCATACAAAAGAGTTTGTACGTGGAGAGCTCTATTTATTTGTGTTTGATGAAAAGGGAAATAATCTAGCACACGGTCAACAATCAGAATTAATTTGGCGTAATCTGTATGATCTAAAAGATTCCTATGGAGCTCCTATTGTTCAAGCAATAATTAATAAAGCACAAAAAGGTGGTGGATGGGTGACATATAAATGGAGAAATTCTACCAAAGTATCCTATGTTCAAGAGGTCAAAAAGAACGGTGAATCGTATATCATTGGTTCAGGATATTATCCGCATTCTAAAGCAGCCTCTGTTGTTAATTTAGTCAAAGGTGCGGTAGCATTATTTAATGAGGAAGTGCTTGTTAAAGGAGAATCTCAAGGATTGGTATTTAGTGATCTCAGCTATCCATTAGGTAGATTTATCTTAGGTGATTTATATTTATATGCATTAGATGTTAAAGGTAATTATGTTGCACAAGGTGATCAACCAGGATTAATTGGTACAAGTGGATGGGATTATCGTGATGCAAAAGGGCGTTATATACATAGAGAAATTATTACAAAACTTAAAGACACGCCTCCGGGAGAAGGAATTTGGATTGAAGAATATATTGATAAAAATGCTCCCAAAAAGACATATGTTCAAAAAGTAGTGGACGCAAAAGATAAGGAATATTTTATTGCATGCGGTTATTATCCTGATGCTGATCGTGATGCTGCAGAGAACTTGGTGCGCAGAGGATATCAATCTCTAAAAACACAGGGTATTCACCTTGCAGCTGAAGCATTTACCAGCAGAAGAACTGACACGTATCGTTATGGTGATTTATATTTGTTTGTTTATAATTTTAACGGGAAGTGTATTGCTCATGGGAGAAATCCTGCTTATGTTGGAAAAAATCAGTATAATATGCAAGATGAAGATGGGCGATATATTGTTCGAGAAATGATTCAAAAAGCACAACAAGAAGAGCGAGGTTGGTTAAACTTTAAATTTAAACATTCATTCAAGTCTGTTTATGTTGAACAAGTTGAACTCGCCTTAAAAAAATATGTTATTGGTGCTTCATTATATCCTATTTCTAAATATGAAACAATGGAATTACTCGCTAGAAGTGCTGCAAGTTATTTGCGCGATTACACACCAATAGAAGCTTTTGGAGCTTTTGTTAAAAAGGAGGGTAATTTTATACGCGGCGATCTTGATATTTTTGCGTTTGATACAACTGGAATTTGTTTAGCATATGGTGATAATTATGATCTTATTTGGCGTAATCTTTTTAATATAAAAGATGATGACGGGAAACCATTTGTTAAATTATTTATTAATACGGTAAAACGAGGGCCAGGTACAGTAACCTATAAATTGAACGGTGTGCATAAAGTAGCGCATGTTGAACAGGTTGATAAAGACGGGAAATCGTATGTTGTCGGTTCAAGTTTTTATAAATAATGCGTTCATATAGTTTGATAAAAATTACCGTGTACGCCAAAAGGGATATGGTGAGGAGTAGTTGCTCTGCCTAGTTGGGTGTATGTTTTTGCGTCAAGAACAAGTAAAAATGAATTGCGCTGTTTTACATCTAAAACAACAGAAAGAATAACACCTTCATCTTCCTTTTTCGCATCAGGTGCAGCAACAAAAACAGGTTCGCCTGGATAGCAGTGTTCTTCACTCCATACAGCGCAGCTACCGTCCGCTACATTAATTTTTATCAATTGTTTGCCAAGATCATAGTTGTTATTGCTGCTGATGCCATATGCATACTGATATTCTTTCATGTTATAACGTTCATAATTAATGCGTGGCATTTCAATATTCTCTGAGCATAGCTGTTGTTCTTGAACATAGCTCTTTTTGAGATCAATAGTATAGCGTTTTAAGTAAGCGCGTGGAAATTTTGGTTTATTATCTTCATAGAGAGAATTAAGATAGAACTCTTTAATAACTGAAGGATCATTATAAGCAACAAGATCAATAGCAATAGTATCATCTTTTTCATATGCATTGACATGATGAAAAGTGAAGAATGCATTGCTTGGATACCTACCAATAATATTGCCGTTATTTCTATCAACAACAATAAAGTGACTGTTTTTTTTAGGCTTCCAGACGAAGTTTTGGATAAACGGTTTACCTTTTAAGAGCAGATCAAGTGGATTAACTTGAAAGGGAATCTCTGCCAAAATGATGTAGTTTTTTGTAAGCGCAAAACTATGTATATAGGCAGGCCGTGCTGCAGGTATTGTTGCGATTAATGTTCGTTGCATGCTATCAGCAGGCATTTTGTAGATCTGATAGGTGCTTGATTTAGCAAATTTAAGAACATAATTAAACCATTCATGAGTTGCAGAATCAAAGTGAGGGTGTGCAGTCGTTATATGTCCATTGATAGTATCATCAAATTTTATTGCGCCCACTGTTTCAAGAGTTTTAGGATCAAATTCTATCGGCATAGGTGTTTCAGTCATAGCAACAAAATGATTAGCTAGCTGTGCAATATTGACATTGGCATTATCATAATCTGGCTGCGGAGATAAACTGGAGAACAGTGAAGTGAATTTAGAAAAAATAGATTGGCACGGATCAGAGGCAAAACCTGCCAAGCTTAATTTGCCTGTCTCATGAGATTTTTTATAATAATTACTCTGTAAAAATTTATTGGTATAAGTAATAGAACCATTGTTAAAAGAAAATGCATGAAGCATAGCAAAGCCGTCAAACCAGTGCTGTACTACTTGTTTATTAAGTTCAAACTTTGCTGGCCCTGTTCTAAGCAGCGTTCCCTGTAACCATTTGGGGATGGTTCCTTGAATGGGTAAGTTGTTACCCTCTACCTCATTTTCACATGTTGTATAACCAAGTAAAAATTTTTTGTCTGTTGGGTAATGATGGGGTATAGAACGTGATAATTGTCTTGTTGGATGATGCAATGTTTTGTATATGGCATATCCTGCAATGACAATAATAAAAAGGATATTAATAAAGGGTAGTTTAGCAATTCTCATTACTGAAATCCTCCATTTAGAAGCATTTTATGCAACTATGATTATATCTATTATGGCATAGTTATGCCGAATCGTCAATCTGACCGTTATTTCAGCAATAGCACAGAGAAATCAAATAGCATGTTTATCTTCTTCCCCCCATTGAGGCTCAGCTAATGATTGTATTTGTTGTTTATAACGAGCAATCCATGTTGCATGATGCAACATGACAATGAATACTGATGCAATACCGCCCAAAATGAATGGTATTGGATACATATAGCCGATAGCAATAAGCGGAAAAAGCAAAAAGAGCAGTTGATGCTGCGATATTTTTAGTGTTAACAGGTGATCAAAATACATATGCCCAGATAATTGTCTAGGATGATAAAGGATAAAGTAAAACGTAAGAATATTACCAATATGCCTGCCATTAATAGCAGCAAACATAATAATGAGTAGACCAAGAAAAAACTGACCTGAAGGAGTTGCAATATGATCGGTTTCACTAAAAAGAATAAGTATGCTTGTCACAAATATAACTGATAAGAAATGCCGCGGATTAAACCATTGAATTTGAGCAACACTTTTTTGGAATGCTGGATTAAGTTCATAATATTGAACTCTCATGTTCTCACCATATGTTTTTCTGTGTAATAGTGCTCCAATGAGAGTTAAATAATAATCTAAGAGCATAAGAATGGGGACAAGTAGAACAATTGGATGCTTCATAACTTTGTAATCTCCCAAAACAAATAAAATAGAATAGCTGTTATGTTTATTTATCTATAGCATGCAATGAGAGCATTACTCAAGAGATTATTCTATTTTGTAGCGGCAGGTAGGATTAGTTGTTTCTAGGAGGAAGAAAGGTGAAGCTTTTTTTTAATGATTAAAATAATCTGCCAATGTCTTCTTTAGCAACACCAGCAAAAGCAAGATTCAAAATATTAATTAATTTTTGTGTTTCAATTGGGACCTCAGAGCAATCTGCTTTAAATTCATACGGCCACTTTAAAAATATGTCATTAATATCACAAGGGCCAACTTTAAGTATTTCTTCTACTTTTTTTTCTTTCTTGTGCTTTTCCATTAGGTCATTTATTGTCGCTGCATGAGCAGCCCCTACAAAAATAACATGCCTCTTATATTCTGATTTATGCTTTATAAATTCTAAAAGAAAGCCTAGATTTCCACAAATATGTAAAAAAGAAGAGAGCTCTTTGTCTAAATCCATAAATCTATCTTGTAAATCTATTACACATAGTCCCTCACCAGACCAAGTAGTCAGAACATCCATAGTTCTTACAAATGGCCTTTCAATTAATCTAAATAACTCACCTATGTACATATCTTCCACACTATTTTTGGGTAGCGGGCAATCTTTTTTTAAGCTCTGTATTTTTTCTAATGTTATTGTGTATAAATCCTCTATTAATTTTTTAAGATTCAAATCAGGATGTATATAATATAAATTATTGCTGTCCTCTAAAGGCATATTAAAAAAAAGTTTATTTATATAGTCGCCCATTCTATTGACTGCATTAAGATAGTTATTAAATGCAATGAGGTGATTGCGACAATCTGCACAGTTAAATTGAACGGATAAATTAGAATCGTAATCGTAATTAACGTAGTTGCTCAGCATTCGCAGAGGCCGATTGTCTGGATCTTGTTTCTGAGCAATATTTTGCAATATTTTATGATTGTCATCTTTATCGTACCCTATACTTTTTGCTTCTTGCCCTAGAGGAAACCCTTCTAAAACGAAATGCGTTTTTTCTGTGTATTGAGCCCACTCATTAATTTTATTAATCAATACCTCGCCATGCTCCTTGCCAATTGGATCATTCGCATGAGCATCACCTAAAACAAGAACTTCGGTGCCAGCATCGGCGCCTGCATTTTCATTAAAGCGCCACAAGGCTGCTGAAATTACGTAGGCCTGCGATGACTGAACGCAGAGAAATAGAGTACAGAGTAAGAATCTAACAAAAGTTTTCATGGCAACCCCCCGGTTAAGTATTAATAATATTATATAGTACATTCTAAACAATTTTTACTATTTGTCAATACTGCGATTATGATCCAATTTGAGCAGGACTTTAGCTACACATTGAACCAACCCTCCAGGTCGATGGATTGGCGATGTTCGATAGGTATTTTTTGAAGTCGGATAGGATGCAATGAGAGCATTACTCAAGAGATTATTCTATTTTGTAGCGGTAGTCCGTCTTCGCTGATAGCTTCGCCGCGACATCGCGCCATAGCACGTTTCGTGCGACGGCGGATGGAGGAGAGGGAGGGATTCGAACCCTCGATCCCGATCTCTCGAGATAGCGGTTTTCAAGACCGCCGCATTCAACCACTCTGCCACCTCTCCATATAATTTTATTGTACTATTTTTATAACTATGAGAGAAAATGGTGCGCCTGAGAGGAGTCGAACCCCTAACCTTCAGATCCGTAGTCTGACGCTCTGTCCAATTGAGCTACAGGCGCAAATATTATCCCGTCTTCGCCGTGGCATCGCACCATAGCGCGTTCTGCGCGACGGCGGATGGTGGAGAGAGAGGGATTCGAACCCTCGCGTCCAGTCTCCCAGACTCTTGCTTAGCAGGCAAGCGCTTTAAGCCACTCAGCCATCTCTCCATAAACGGTTATTTCAACTATCAGTACAAAAAGGATAAAAAATCTGGCATTTAATGCAAGATTTGGTGGATTTTTTCTATTATTTTAGCTTGTTTTTAGGGCTTTGTATATTAACTAAAATTTCTTTTAAGCGCTTGATCAATAAGGTGATCGATAGTTTGACTTAGAGAGATTCCGTTTTTTTGTGCTTCTTTTGTTAATAGATAGTGTCTTTTGCTTGTTGTTCTATAAGATATATTACCCTTGTAATGTTTTTCATTGATAGGTTCAGGGATTTCTTCATTATGTTTCATATAAAGTTTAAAAGCGCCAATCATAGCCTCTTTAATTGCTTGCATAGCCTCCTCCATGGAAGGAGCATCAGTACATATCCCTGGCAATTCATTAACACAAATAACATAATAAGGTTTGTTATTTTCTTGTTCCATTTGGATGGTATATGTCCAGTTTAAATTAAGATAATAATTTAGTGTTTTATAATTAGTTTTTTTTATAGCCATAATTAGTTAGCACCTCCCTTAACATTTTTATTTGATAAGGTAATAATTTTGTTCTTCTCTTAATAGATACATTGTAAGCATAGTCTTTTTTCCTAAAAACATGATGTGAACCAGATACGTATAGTTCAAATCCCAAGTATAAAAGAATTTTTTCAGCTTCTTTATAAGATATTTGTTTGCTAGAAAAAATCTTTTTAATAAGCTTATCTACAGTACTCATAATTAAATGATATCAAAAATGATATCATGATGCAAGGTGTTTCATGTTTCTTTTTTTGTGAAATGAAGCTATATGCCATTAATTATCGATATTAAAGTGATCCCTAGTTCTGGACGCAGCAAATGGATGCTTGATAAAAGTGGTCAACTAAAATGCTATCTTAAAAGCCCCCCAGAAAAAGGACGAGCTAATAGAGAACTAATCAAAAATCTTGCAAAAGTTTTGGGCATTACACAAGAATCAGTAAAGATTATTGCTGGGGCAACAAGCCGTAAAAAGAAGGTGCGAATATCGTTAGATATCAGTTTGGATCAACTGTTACATGCATTGGGTATTGAAAAACAGCAATCATTATTTGAGTAGGAGAAAAGAAGTGCCATATTTTACATGGAGCGGTGTTGATTTATCAGGAAGAATACGCAAAGGAAAGTTATTTGCACCGTCACAAAAGGAGTTAGATAGGCGATTGCTTAAACGAGATATTGCACTGTTGCGCTGTTGGGAATCACGTAATTGGTTTGTGCGTCCTGTTAGTTTATCGTTAAAAATTGATTTTTTTCAGCAACTAGCTGCTCTACTTAATGCTGGTGTTTTATTACCTGATGCATTGCAGATATTGGGCGAACAAATAGGCAATATTAAATTGCAAGAGTGTATCGAGCATATAGCCAACAATGTTCGTAGTGGAATGTCTTTTGGTGAAACATTAGCAAACTATCCAAGAATCTTTGATCATTTAATGATTCACATGATGGTAGTTGGCCAAGAATCGGGAAATTTATCAAATGCGCTCAATGAGTTAACTGATTATCTCACTATGATGCGTGACTTTCGAAGAAAATTGAGATCAGCAGCATTGATACCTGGTTGCACGTTTCTTTTTTTCTTGCTTGTAACGGTAGTCATTTTTATTGTTATTATTCCTAAATTTGCTGCCACTTTTGAATCGATGGGACGTAGTGTGCCAGATGTTACTCAGATGATGATGCGCGTGAGTGATTTTATGCGGAGCTGGTTTGCACTTTTTGGCGTTGGCTTATCGATTGTCATTATTTATGTGTTACGAATATATGGTAAAAGTACAGCAGGAAAAAAAATAATCGATACGCTGTCAGTTCGATTACCATTTGTTGGCGGTCTTGTACGAAATAGTGCCGTGGTTTATTTTTTGCGTTCGGTTGCATTGTTGTTGGAAGGTGGTATGCAATTAGTACCTGCATTGCAGATAGCAACCCAATCAATACGTAATAGTGCAATGCGTAGTTTATTTGCAACACTCGAACATGATGTTAGAGCGGGGTATTCATTAAGTGATGCGATGGCTCAACATTATCATGAGCAACTGTTTCCACAGGATTTGTTATCAGTTATCAGAGTGGGCGAAGAATCTGGTCAATTAGCAAGCTTGCTCAAAAAAGCAGCGGCTATTTATTATGATAAACTTACTCGTTCAATACATTTTTTTACGACTATTTTTCAGCCCGTGCTCATGATTATACTTGGCTTATTAATTACATTGCTCATTTTTGCTGTGTATGTACCAATAATTGATTTATCTCATATTGTGTAAATTGGTTAAACAAATTAAGTTGGTGTTTTTTCTCATCCACTTTCCTTGATGGTTGTCTTTATAGGCTTAATTGTTGCTGGTGCAGGCCGCTATTCATTGGATTATTATTTGAGCAAATAGTAATCCATATCTCTAGTATATTAAGTTTCAATTGAAGAAGTAGTAGCATTCTGTGCTTGTTATATAATGCAACAATCAAAATGTCCTCTTTTTCCAAAATAAGATACGTTTCGGTTATATCTTTTAAACAGTGCAATCTGTTGTAATTGAGCTAGATAATCATGGCTTTTAAGTAGCAGTGCAAGCGCTTATTACAAAGATACTTTCTGTATAGTTCGTATACCGTGCTCATGTTCCTGTATTTCAATATATTTACTCTGTGCATAGGTTTTAATAAGTTCTTTATCGTGTGATATGATCAAGATTGTTAATCCCATGCTTTGCGATAAGAAAGTTAAAAATTGTAGAACAATTTGCGCATTCTTTTCATCTAATGCAGCTGTTGGCTCATCGAGTAAAAGTATATGTGTTGGTTTTTGTAGAACCATTAAAATAGTAAGTATTTGCCGTTGGCCACCAGACAGTAAATGAGCTGGTTTTTTCTTATCGATAGCAAATTGCTTGAGAATATGCTCAAAAGGATTATTTGTAGGCAGAGTTTTAAGCCCAGGATATGTTGCTAACTGAGCGAGTTGTAAATTTTGTTCGAAAGTAAACTGATCGGCGATCATGGTATCGAATTTTTGTTGTACCATTTTTATGTATTGAGTTAATTTCTTATTGTTGAATTGACTGTTCGAAATAGCATATTTCTGATTATTTACGTAAAGAGTTCCTTCTAGTCGCTCGTTATCGTATATCTTTCCTTGTAGTATTCTAAAGAATGTTGATTTTCCTGAACCGTTTTTGCCCTGAATAAAATGTAGTTGATTTGCCTCAAAACGCAGAGATATATTATGAAAAAAATAATTAGATTGATTATGAAATTTGAACGTTAACTGTTCTATTTTTAATGCATATTTTTGATTCATATTAAACCCCTAAATGATCTATTGAATTCTGAGTTCTCGATTTCTTATGCATAGATGCCAATAGTATAAGTACAATAACCGCTTGAACCGCAGTAAAATATTTTAAATTAAATCCAGCTTTTAATAACAATTGTTGAAGAAAGAAATAGCTCAACATGCCAAATATAGGTACAAGGATTGAGCAAGGTTTGTCAGTACGACTTAATGCTTTTCCCATGACAAGTGATGTAATACAAAATAATGCTTTGCCAAATCCCATGTTGAGCTCTACAAAATTATTTGATTGGGCAAACAGATAACCAGAAAGACCAGCAAGCGCATTACTGATTACTATTCCTGCAATAAAAACATACGATTTATCTATATTATAATGAGTGAAAAATTGCGGGTTATTTCCATATACTACAATCGCATAACCTAATTGGGTTTTAAAAAACAAATAGCCAAATACAAGCAATGTCAAAAAAATAAGTATAAGTATAGGGAGTTCTGGATGGTGTGCTAAATTATTGAATATACTCAAGGGATTAAGATAGTTACTCAATGATATATAAGTACCCAACATAAATTGATTAATACCATGAAATAAGCCCAGTGTTACAATGCTGGATAGTAAATGAGGAAGATATATTTTTTGCGTTAGAAAGCTTGAAGTTAATCCAACAATTATCCCACCACATAGGCTTGCTAATAATACAATAAAGATAGAAAGCCCCAATGGCATATTGGGCATATGTATAAGACTGTTCGTAGCGCATATTGCTCCGAAAAGATAGGCGCTTTCTATACTGAGATCGGGTACTTTCATTAAGGATATACTTATATATGCACCAAGTATTAAGGGAAAATGAAGCAAGGCTTGTTCTAATATGATTAACGTAATTGCCATCATCTTATATTTCCTTCTGCATATTTGTAATTTCAGTTGATGTCATTAAAAAGAAAAGATGAGGATCGATAATTAGATTTTGCTTCTCTGCGGTTGCGCTATTTATTTTAATTTTATAGTTGCTTATTGGCGTTATCGGGATAAGAGCCGGATCATTTTGTTCTTCCAAAATTGAATAAGCTTTATGCGCCCCGGAAACGCCAAATTCATATTCGGTAAAACCATATGAAAGCGCTGCTCCTTTATTGCCAGAATTAAGATCTGAAGCAAAAAGTGTAACACCATAGTTATTGCATAGCTTTACTAAACTATCGATACCTGAAACAGTTGTATTATCCCTAAGCGTCAATACAACATCAGTAGCAGATAATGATGAGGCAACTTTTTGTTGAATTTCATTTGCTTGATATATCTCTATACTTTGCAAAGAAATACCCTTTTCGTTTAAAATATGTTGAATCTCGTATTTATCTTTCTCTAAACCAGTACCATGAGATGGATCATAGACAAGAAGAACATTTTTTATGGTTGGCTTAAGGGTAAGCAGCAAAGACAATTGTTGTTTATAATTTGGTGCTTCAGTTATTCCTGTTACATGATTGCCTGATGATGATAATGAATCAACAAGCTGCATACCTACTGGATCATCAACGGCACTAAAAACGATAGGAATTAATTTTTGTTTTTTATCTGTAACCTCTTTTGCTATTTGAGAGGTTGACATTCCAATAGTAAAAATTAAATCGTATTCGCTTTGTACAATATCTTCTGCTTGGCTACGCATAAGTGTTTTATCGCCATTTGCATTGTACACCTTAAAATCGTATTCAGCATTACCCTGTTGGCGTAAAGTATTGATAAATCCTTGTTCTATTTCTTCTATTGCTGGATGGAGTACCGGTTCAAAAATAGCTATTCTATACTTTTTATTTACCAATGCTTCGGTTATATCTTGATTTTTTGACGAATCAATTTTATTAATTTTGTTATTTTGCATGATGCTACGTGCATGGTATAAATAACCAAGGCCAATTATTAAAATAATGTTAAATACTATACTAGTTTTATAAAAGATTTTTTTCATGATCTATTCCTTTACTTCAAATATAGGTTGTTTATTGCATAATGATGACAGTAGTTCACCTTATGCTTTGTAGTCGCAATTGCATTAATATTAAATGATTTGAGTGGATAATAAGTGATTAGGCCAAAGGCCAGCAGAATGAGGAAAAAGACCAGAAGAATGACGTATTGGTCGAATGAATGTTGAAAATAATAGTATGTGACAGTTTGACCTGTCGATTGAAAGTATTAAAAATATGAGTATCCATTCATAACCTCTTATGATTTACCTATACAATATTACCTTACTAAAAATTAGTATAGCACAAAAATTTCCAAATACAATACTTTTGTTCTTATGACCAGGGCAATTTTGTTTAAATGTAAGTCAGTTTCTCAAGAGCAAAAGCCTCTTAGAAGGTCTCAAGTATCCTCGAAGGGCCATCCATAGAGAAGATCCATTCTTGTTGACGATTTTGTGATCATTATTGACGGTTTTTCCCTTTTACAGTAATCTAATGGCGTATTAAAAGAAGGCTAAAATCATTAGTATGCCGGGGTGGCGGAATTGGTAGACGCACGGGACTCAAAATCCCGCGATGGCAACATCATGTCGGTTCGAGTCCGACCCTCGGTACCAAAAGGAAAGTATCAAATATAATGGCTCACCAAGATTGTATATTTTGTAACGTTATTAATAAAACATTGCCGGCAAAAGTGATAGCAGAAAATGATGATATTATTGTTATTCAAGATATCGTTCCTAAAGCACCAGTACATTATTTAATTATCCCTAAACAACATATAAAAGATGTGCAATCGCTTGAGGAGGCCCATGCTGATGTACCGATAAAGATGCTGTTAATGGCTAAACAACTATCTGAGCATTTATCAGGATCTGGTGCATTTCGGTTAATTGTTAATAATGGTTCTGATGCAGGGCAAAGCGTATTTCATTTGCACTTCCATTTCCTCTCTGGCAAAAAAATGCTTGATTTCTAATAAAGCCGAGATGGCGAAATAGGTAGACGCGCAGGCTTCAGGAGCCTGTGGTGGCAACACTGTGCCGGTTCGAGTCCGGCTCTCGGCACCAATTAATTGGCTATTATCAAGGGTATTCCTGTTGTGCTCTAGTAAAAAACATGATAACTTACTTTAAGATGGATGGTATGATTTAATTATTAACTAATGGGAGGTTCATATGTTTAATAAATTTTCTAATATGAATTATCGATCTGTTGCAAAAACTATGTGTGCTGCTTTATTAATAGCAACCTTTGTTGTTGGGGTAGCTTTCTGTTTTCGTCAAGACAGTGTTCCAGTTCCAGGTTGTGCTTTTTGTGATATTGTTGCAGGAAAGAGTCCTGCTACGGTGATTGCAGAGGATGCGGATATTATAGTAATCGAAAAAAAACCGCCTCGAGAACCGGTCAATTGCTTAATTATTCCCAAAAAGCATATTAAAAATATTAAATATCTGGATGAAGCTGATCCTGATGATGCTGAAATTGTTTCAAAGATATTTTTTATGGCGCAAAAGCTGTCAAAAAAATTACCTGGTTCGCAAGGTTTTGAACTTGTGATCCATAATGATTTTATGCAGAGTGTGCCGCATTTGCATGCGCATTTCAAGTCGCCTCATAAGTGGAATAAATAGGTCCGATTTGTTATAGAAAAAAGTCTAATCGCCCCGTAGTTTACTGCGGGGCATTTTAAATAAAAACCTGTAAACAATCAAGAATAAACTAGTCAGCTAAACTATAGATCTCTTTTGTCGCTTTCAATTAAAGTAGTTATTAGATGATAATTGATCATGTAATAATTAGGGGGAGCGGTACATGTTATTTACATCGAAATCTATTATCAAAGTAGCCAGAATATTTTTTATGGCATCAAAAAAATTATCTGGTTCACAAGACTTTAAACTTCTAATCAATAATGGGGCAAAAACCCGCCAGACATATTTCATTTGCATGTGCATTTTAAATCACCTGATGCATGGATTGATCCAATGTGGCGATAATTTTTTATGATAAAATAGGGATGTTTTGTTGTGGGGGCGTTAATGAAGTATTATTGTACTCTTCTTGTTTTGGTATCTTTTCTAGGTGTTGTTGTAACATTTTGTAATGAAGAACATATTGGAAAAACAATGATAAAAATAGGTCATCGTGGTGCATGTGGTTATGAACCAGAAAATACGCTGCGGTCTTTTGCAAAAGCGATTACACTCGGCGTTGATATAATTGAGCTTGATGTTCACGTGTGCAAATCAGGCGAAGTGGTTGTTATTCATTATGATAAAGTTGACTATACAACAAATGGGAATGGATATGTATATGAAAAGACACTAGATGAATTACAAAGTTTAGATGCTGGTCAAGGAGAAATAATACCTACCCTTGAAGAGGTTTTAAATCTGATTGATAGACAGGTTAAAGTAAATATTGAACTGAAAAAACCAGATACCGTGCAATCTGTAGCGCATATTATTGAGCGCTATGTCCACAAAAAAGGATGGTCTTATGATGATTTTCTGGTGTCTTCATTTAATCATTATGCATTGCAACAATTTCATGCATTACTCCCGCAGGTAGATATTGGAGCGCTATTGATTGGTATACCAATCGGTTTTGCAGACTTTGCACAAAAGGTTAATGCATCTATAGTTGTTGTAGCTTTTCATTTTATTAATCAAGATTTTGTTGATGATGCGCATAATCGAGAAATGAAGGTATTTGTTTTTACAGTGAATGATAAAGATGACATTCAACGGATCAAAGCACTCGGTGTTGACGGCATTATTTCTGATTATCCTGATAGATTGTAGAGAAAGTATAATCAAATTTGCCTTATTCCAGCTACTTTTTAAAGGTAGATAAAGGAGTTTGCTTTAACGCGAGTGTCTAGAGAGATAATAGATTTATGGAGTTAAATCGCGTTGTTGTTTGATAGTATGTAATTCATCTTGATAAAACATGAATAGGCCAATAAGGACAATAACTGTTGAAATATAAAAATGCCAAGTGACGA
>SDBV01005960.1_pt1 | contig 17027 bp, 20 predicted proteins | sample 2277081 | NCBI WGS metagenome assembly SDBV01 (sample SAMN10402039, study PRJNA504765) | marine sediment metagenome | isolation source: marine sediment core GS10_PC15, 223 cmbsf | place: Arctic Ocean: Southern Knipovich Ridge | collected 2010 | reverse complement strand
AGGCAGGTAGGAGAGCAGGTGCTATCAGCTTATTGCCTGGTATAATCCCAGAACGTATAGCTGGTTGGAACGTCCCCAAATGGGCTGCTGGTAAGGACTGGCTAGAATGGTCTGGTAGAAAGTGGATTCAAATTAGTGATGTTTGGGGCAACTCTTTCCGCCGCAACTATGTGGTTCAGAAATATGCCCGACACCTTGCTGAACGAGCCTATGATGTGGCTGGACAGGACATTAACCTAGCCCTCCAGAAACTAATCAAGGGTGCTCCTAAAATCAGCAAGTCTACTTTGGGTTTGAGCCAACACCAACTTGAACAGGATATGTTCCTACGCACAGTTACCAGTGTGGAGGATATCCTAGCCCTGAAAACCATTCTTACCGATGGCTCCTTAATGCAGGGTGAAATGTTAAAGGCTCTTAGAAAAGCTGACCTTTACTCGCTTAGGGCTAAGGCATTAGGAGAACAGTTGATAGCAGAGGGCAAGGTGTTAAAAGACTTTGACAGTATTGTGGACTCAGTTAGTCAAATCTCCACCGCTGCTATAGATGACCTCAAGCGTTATCCTTACGAGGTCTCCGACTCCTTCCGCATGGTAGCCAAGGACATAGACACCACCACAATCAAAAACACCAATGAGTTAATGGAAATATTTGCCCATTATGAAACCATGTCTGAGACTGCCTCCTTCATCCCTCATCGTCTAATGTCTCAGACTATGGAAGAAGCTGACCTAGCCTATAAGGCGGGGAAGTTTGGTCAAGTAGATAAGATATGGAGGAAAGCCAGACAAGACCTGATTGATACAACTGAGGATATAACCTCTAGCCTAGAAATGGTTAAGAACAAACTCCTAACCAATAGTGAGAAGCTAACCTCCAAACAACGTGTGGCTATGGAGTCTGTCCTTGAACGGTCAGAGGCTAGTAACTTGGTTAGAGAATCCACCCTCAGACAGGATGGACAGCTACTAGATGATTTTTTTTCCTTACCCAAGGATATGAGGACAGCCGAGGAATACACAGCCCTCAGAGCCTATAGAGCGGAGCTTTGGTCAAACTACAGGTCAGAGTCCGCCATTCCCAGTGCTGGTGAGTTTATCACCCGTAGAGACCTAGCTCAGTTATACCATGACCTACCAGAACCTAAACTGACTCCAGTAGATGCTAGTAGGAGAGCATTATCCAAACAGGACATAGCTAATGTGTTTGGGGTTAACATTGATGGACTAGCCTCAGGTATGTTGGATAATGTCTCCATGCATGGGAAGCCTTATTTCATCCAGTTGGTTAAACAGTCAGCGGAGGCTAAACCTAATCTATTCAAAGGTTTTACTGAGGACAAGATTGCTGTGGTTTATGACAATATCCTAACCCAGGCCAGGATGAGACCGGACATGGACATAATGGCACAGAAGATTCTCCAACAGTCTGAGGGTTTGAAACAGGAGTTGATTAGCCTCAAGATGCGACATTCGCTGACTCCTAATGAGGAAAAGGCACTAGGTGATTGGGTGGATAAGGTAGCCAGAGGTAGGGAGGAAGTAATAGGCAAGAAGGGCATAGTCTCCCAGGATAAATGGAATGTCCTTCGCCAAGAATCCCTAGACGAAGCCAACAAGGACTACTACAAAGCCTTTGCGGACTACACTAATGAAAATATTGTTGGTGCCACCATGAAGATGATTTATCCCTACTGGACCTACCACACCTACCGTTGGTTCTTCCTAACCAGAACCGCACTTCGACATCCAGGTGTTCCCGCAGCATGGGGTAAGTACCAAAACTACGGTGAATATGGGTTTCAACCAACACCTATCCCCAACATTGAGATGAATCCATTTATTGGTAGTGTCGTGGGTACTACCTTTACCTTGACCCGATTTGACTTTGCTTCCTACTATGAGAACCTTGGATTTGCCGGAGAGGTCCTTGACTACACCCAAAGATGGGGGTTCTATCCAGGTGTCCATGTCATGCTCCCTATTGTTTTGACATCCATGTTCTCTGACCGTCCACCACAACTAGGTGAAATCCTCCCACCAATAGCCAGGTCAGGTCTAAATCTCCTAGTAGCCTCTGACATCCCAGCAGTAGCTACCTCTGCCAAGTGGTTGAAGGATAAAATATTCCATGAGAACTTCCACGAATATTACACCGCTACTATCCTTGATGATAAACAGATACGAGCAGAAGGAACCCTAATTGAAGGTCAAACTGGCACAGACCTATGGTTCCGTAAAATACGTGGTGAGTCCTTCACTGATGAGGAGCAGTTGCTTTGGGATGAGTCCTACAAAGAAGCCGCCTTGATTGGGTTCCTCCGCACCCAATTCCCACAGTTTAGATTACGAACGGAGGAGTATAAGGAAGCCTATGACCAAATATCTATAATAATTGAGGAACATCTGGGTATGTCCGAGGCATTCCAGAAAGAATTATGGAAGCACCACCAACGTCCTACAGATGTGGTGGGTGGCATACCTCCAGACCTAGAGGCTGCACTGGATGAACTCTGGCAGTGGAAGGTTTACTTTGGCAGGGGAACCATCCTCATGCCACCGGAGGTAGCTGACCTCAAAGCCCTGATAGATAAGTATTGGAATAAAGTCAAAGACTTCCAGGATGACCGGCTGACCTCTCAGGCTGAAATAGACCAAGGCTTCCTTACTCCTACTAAAGACCTGCACTTTACTGGTGATGAGTGGAGGAATGAATACGCCAATAATTGGAGTGATTACTCCTCCAAGACAGAATCACTAAAGGAGGATAGAGAATTTGCTGATGCTGTCCAGGCTCTTACTCCAGAAGGACAGATAGAAATGGCTAAGAGGTTAGGGTTCAATGTAGCTCCTGATTGGCCTTTGAATGAGGCTATCAACCTTTACTTCGACATTAAACTGGAGAAAGCTGTTGACCCATTTACTGGTGATGAGGACTGGGACTATCTCACCTTCTGGATAAAACGAGAGTCAGTCCGTATGGCACTTACTGAGGAGCAACGACTGGAGTTTGATGGTAAGGTCCGCAAATACCAAACTCCAATGGAGATGACCTTCCGTAAAGTTTATGGTAGCTATATCAGAGGCTACAAGGCCGTATCCAGAATTATCTTTGAATCCTACAATGATGAGGAGAAAGCTCTAATCAAGGAGTTCTATGCTGACACCACCACTCTTACACGCAAGGAGGAAATCAGAGACATAATGAGTGGTGAAAGAAAACTGATATCCGACTACCAGACAAAAGGTACTAATGCCCGCTCCGCACTCAGACTGACTTCTCCTACCTTAGACTTCTACCTGTTTGTGTTTGGCTACATTACCAAACCTAAAACTCCAGAAGCCAGAGCCATGGTAGACGCTTGGGAAGCCGATAGGTCCAGTATCCTAATCACACAGGAGTAGTATATCATTTACTGTATAATAATACTATATAATAAAGTATATGGTTTTGCACTTGACAAACTTGACATAACATGTTACAATTATAGGTAGGAGGTTGAGAAAATGACTGAACAGAACTTTACCCCAAATGCAGACGGCTCCGTAACTATTGTAGCAGATGGTAAGGATATTAGATATGTTAAGGAGTCAGACCTATTGGCGGTGAAAGGTGGTTCCGAGACAAAGGTTAGAGAGTGGGAAGCCGAGAAAACCACATTGAGTACCAGTCTGGCTGAGGCCAATCGGCTCCGGGAGGAATCCCATACTGAACTTTTGCAGGAACGGGCTGCCAAAGAGCAGTTGGTAACTGGTTACTCCGATTATGACACCTTCAAGACTAAGGTGGGTGAGTTGGAAATTGAGCTAGGCTCCACTAAGGAGAGTTTCGGCAAGCTACAAACTGAACTTGCTGAGAGGTTGCGTCAGAACCTAATTACTGGCCATGGTGCAACTGAAGAAGCCATTAAGGAAAAATCCCTAGACCAACTCAGAAACATAGAGGAAGCCGCCAAATTGCTTGGTAATGGAAATAAGGTTCCTAAACCGGCAAATTTTGGTGGTGACCGTATACCCGGTAGCGGTGATGTTCCTGCAGACCCATTGGATAGAGCCAAGAGTATTATTGAGGAACATGAGAAGAAACATGGGAGGATGCAGGTAGCCGTACCAACTAAATAAATTAAGGAGGAAACGAAATGGCAAGTTCAGGTGGACATTGGAATACCCTTGCCGAAGCCAAAAAGCTCACCCAGTCCTTTAAGATTCCAGGTGTAGTCGAGGAGGATATTAAGCGTGTTAATCCTTTACTAAGGATGCCGGTAGCTCAGGCTGCCGGAACCGGACTCAAGATTGAGTGGTTAAGAGAAAACACCATTACTGAGGACGCTGCTGCCTTTGCGGCAATAGGTCAGCAGTTGGTTTGGGGTGAGGATGTTGAATACACCGAGGTTGAGTCAACCCTTAGATACTGCTACATTCAGAGGAAACTCGACCGTTACGTCCAGAATATCTATGGAACCTACAACGACTACAAGGCACAGGTGCTAATGGAATCTGAGAAAGGTCTTATCCGTAAATCCGGTGACAAAGTGGTTTACGGTGACGAAACCTATGGTGGCTCCCCAACTGAGTTTGACGGCTACCATGCCTTAGCCGCAGAACGTGGTGCTCCATGGACAACCTCAGCAACTGGTAATTCCCGGAAGAACATGGACATGGAAACTGGTCCCCTTAGCCTGTTATACCTGAGGAACCTACTTGATGACATGAAGGCGGGTGTATCCGAGATTTTGATTCCTAGTCCAATTGGTATCAGACTGGATGCAGCCTACGAGGAAAAAGGATTCATTGCCCTCAAGGCTGACACGGCGGGTGCCGTATCCTTGCTAACCAGAGGCATAGACACTCTCGGTCACCCTGTCCTTTTCTTCGCTGGTGTGCCTATAACCCGCACTGACTACCTGGTCAAAGAGGAAGATGGTACCGGCACTGGCTCCACCAGTAATAAGAGGGCTAAATTCTCCTCAACTGCTGGTTGGTCTCTCTTTGCGGTTCTTTATGGCAACGTAATGAACAAGGAACCAGGTGTCTCTTACGCTTTCGGCGGGACTGAAGGTGCCGGTGACTTTTACGAGTTGTGGACGTGGGAACGCTTAGAGAACTTCAATGCTGGAGGGATGAGGTTGGACACCTATGGTTCGGTACTGTTAGGTTCTACTCATGGACTGAGTAGGATATTTGACATAACCGACGCCGCAGTTATAGCCTAAAACAAAACCTAAAAGGAGGTACAAAATGAGTTTAACACAACCACTAATAATTGACAGTTCTGGAGCAGTGGTTTACTTGCCCAAGCAGGCTGATGTGGAAGGCTTGGCAAATCTAGCTGCGCCAGACCCCTATGTGGATACAGTAGACCAAGACTATCCCTATGGGACAAGAGCAGTTATCGGGGAAAGAGTGTTCCATTATGGTAGAGCAAGCTCTGATGGAATTACTACACCAGGACGTATGGCTCAGAATGGTAGTATCTACAACGATGATGGTCTACAGGATGCACACGAAGGAAGTTCTACCGCAGTAGCAATAGCTGTTGGTGATACTTCCATAATCTTCTCCGACACCAATTCTAACCATACGGCTAACTGGTTCCGGAGAGGCTGGCTGATAGCGTTCTATTCTGCTACTACCTACCCACTCCAAATCCTTAGTAGCACTGCTGCTGGTACCACCAGTACCTACACTATGCTTGACCCATTCCCCCTAGCAGATGGTGATGGAGCACTTTTCGCCACTGTGCATCAGAGCATCTATGCCAAGATGCGGAACAGGGCGGCAGGGTTTAGTACCCAAGCGGCGGCGGTTGGGATGCCTTTAGTAATTTTCGCAGCCAGCTACTATGGTTGGATGCAGACCTGGGGGCCTTGCTACTGTGTGGCTACTGCTACCTTTGGTAACGCTTCCTACGAGAGGCTGTGTACTGTTGCCTATGATGGCTCCATCAGACCTACATCCTTCGCAACCGCAGAGCAGCGGGTTGGTCACCTGTTACCTCAGCTAGAGGACGATGACAGTTTTATGATGTTGCAAATAGCACCGTAGAGTGGAAAGTAAAGGAGGAAAACATGCCTAAACTAAACGTAACAACTGTGAAGGTGGCTGACCTGTCCAAGATGGAGAAGGACGACCTTGCCAAGGTATGTAAGAGGAGTGGACTCCATCCTGGTGGTCCGAAAGATATGTTGATTGGCCGGATAAAGGCAGCCAAGGCCACGGCTCCACCAATAGCACCCTAGAGCGGATGAGGGAGGAGTGGATTAAGTTCTGCTCCTCCCTGGAGTAACCATACCACGTAAATATAAGAAAAAGGGAAAGAAATAATGCCACTGTATGAGTATGAATGTGAGTCAGGACACAGGTTTGAGGAGTTCCGAAGTATGGACAATAGGCATAGAGCTACCTGTCCTGCCTGTAATAGTCCAGTCCACATCAGAGTTTCACCCTATTCGTTCAGGGTGGCTACCCCATTCACAGTGGTATCTCCTGAACATGGAATAGTCCATCACTCACCGGATGGTGGTAACATTAGACCATGGCGGGACGTACCAGCAGAAATGAGGCAAGGAGGATAACATGCCTTTAGCTGTAGATAACCTGACACCAGACAGCTCTCCAGTAGTAATTCGGGATGCTGTATCTGCTTCCATTGAACAGTGTATGGCAGAGCCAATCCCAGCCGGTACACAGGTAGACGACAAACAAAAGTGGTGTGCTGGAAAAGCCTTTGGGATTGCTAGGACAAATACCGGTAAGGAGCTTGCCGAAAGAGCATAAATTACATAAGTACCGAAAAAAGGAGGTATTAAAATGACAGTAGTTCAGAACCCTATACAAATTCATCGCTATATTGGCCTGTCCACAGATACTAAACCTACTATAGCTGCCCCTGATGGAAAGTCCCCACCTACTATAGGCTCTACCTTTTATGAGTATGATACTGGAACAATGTTCATTACCTATGATGGGACTAATTGGGAGCCTAAAAAGAGCCGTGCTCCAGTAGGACTATCAGCTAGTGGGTTAAAGACAGCCGATGGCCAGATAAAAGGAAGTGCTGGCTCTGTCTATTGGTTAAGTGTTTCTGATACTGTCGCAGCAGTTATCCAACTCAACGATAGTCTGAACGACAGTGGTACAGATATATGGGGAATAACTATCCCCGCAGATGGTTACGCTCACTTCATCTTCGACCCACCATTGGAGTTTGGTACTGGTATTTACCTTGATGTTCCAACAGGCGCACCAGATGTTTATGTTGGGTATATATAATGCAAGAATTACCTGAAAAACGCCAAGAGAACTCTAAACGCTTTAGAGTGGATAGTAAGACAAGACAATTAGTAGTCTCTATTGGTGCTGTTCACTATAAGGATGACTATGCTGACCAGCGTGAAAGCTGGAAGGACATTGACCTTACTTGGGAAGGGAACAAGATAACCAAAGCACCTTATGAGCTAACCCTTGATGGCAAGAAAATCACTATCAAGGATAAGAAGTCTGGTGAAGTTTCCACTATTGAACTTCTGGACAGTAAGCCTGTTGGATTAAAGTGGGAGATTGTCCCTGAACACACGAGGGTAAGTTTTAGACATACTCTATCCCCTGATAAAGTTCCCTTTGAGGCTAGGTTCAAGATTGTGGGTAATATACCCTTTCTCCGCACAAGAGCTTTAGATGATGAAGGGGAACTGGAGCTAGAGACTTCTATTGTAGGTGGCATACTCACTGAGAAGCTAACCAGTATAAGGAACAAAGAAACTGGGGTGGTTAGACCAGCTAAAGGCCAAATAAGGATTGACCCGACTTATCAGGTTGGAACTAGTAGTGATGATGCTTTTAGAAGATTAGAGGATGATTTTTGGAGTCTTACTAACATTTATGGTTCTGCTGGGTCAGACAGTGCAATTAACTACAAAAATGGCGCAGGTATGAGGTTTCTTAACATGATAATCCCTAAAGGTTCTAGTATTGATACTGCAAAATTAACTCTAAGAGCAGCTATCAATAGGGCTGGAACTGTTTGTAATACGAGGATTAGTGCTGAGGATGTAGATGATGCCATAACCTTTGCAGATGATAGCGGTGCCTTTGATACTCGCTGGGCTGCCAGAACTACAGCCAGAGTGGACTGGGATGGTATCGCAGCTTGGACAGCAGGTGTTGATTACGATAGTCCCGAAATAAAGACAGTTATACAGGAGATTGTAGATAGAGGGGGTTGGGCTTCTGGTCAGGATATGGTTATCTTCTGGGACGACTTTGAAGATAGAAGCACTCATGCTGACTTTGCCCTCAGAGCTCCGCAGTCCTACGATGGCAGTGCAACCTTTGCACCAAAGTTGGTGATTACTTTTACACCACCAACCTCAAGGGGCTGGATGAGTAAGTAATGAGGTTAATAAACTACATGGGAAGCAGGTAGAGGAAAGGTAATCTAATGAGGTCAGTAAGCCAAACCTTAGAGGACGCCCAAAAGGCAGTTACCCGCACTCCTTACATCAAGCTGGTCTTTACCAGTAAGGATGGCAATACTACCTATGATTTCTCCACTGACTCCTCTGCCTATGGAGACCGCATCCTATCCATAGACGATAATGGTGAGCCTTACTGGGAGGACTCTACCATCATCCTGCAGAACTATGACCGAGTGGTTCCCCAGATGAAAGGTTATTGGGTTGAAATAGGTTGGGGCGATACTACTGGTGCAGGCAATGAGTATGTGGGTGATGGCATTAACGAACCTGCTACTCCTCGTCTCTGGGTAAAGCACCAACAGGATGTATCCATTCAGGGTAAGGTAGTCACTGTCCTTGAACTAGAAGGTATGTGGGCTAAAGCCAGAGAGATTCTGGTTAGGATAGGCAACCCTCCATACTACCGAGATGAGGATGGAGAATATGAGTCCATTACTCCCTACGCTGCTATGAGTAATGTCCTTACCGAATTGGGCATGACCCTCAATTCGTTGGTAGAGGATGATGGTATCGTAGCTACCTACTCCATGCCTATACTTAGACTAAACCTTGAACCATTCGAGTCTCATGGTGAGGTACTCAGCAGACTAATTAGGATGACCAAGAGTTACCTTAAACCATTGGATGACCTGGAGTGGGAGATAAAATATCCTCAGAGTAGTGATTCTGTGGATGCCTCATACTACTCTGACCAGGCTCCTTACTTTTATGAGTATGAGGAGAGATACAATGCTGTGATACCTAACCACATTATAGTATTCTGTAATGAGGGTGAGAATGGTGAATGGGTTCTTGAGGACATTATTACAGGTGAGGCTCAGGACGATGATGAGATTGATGCTCTTTATGAGGTAATAAGGTTAGTAACCGCAGGGGAAATAACCAACCAATCAGATGCTACCACTAGAGCGGAAGCTTTGTTAGTCAGGGTTCAGCAGGAAGTATTAGGTGGTAAATTGTTAGTTCCTATGGATTGCAGGATAGAGTTGTATGATAAAATCCAAGTATTTGATTCAAGGTAGTGGAGTGCAATGCCTATAAAAACACTAAATCCAAGTATGGACGGGGTTGCAGGTTGTGAGAATCCAGATGCTCCCTATAGCTGGGCAAAAACTCATGACCACGCTGGGGACTTTTCAGTTGATGGGGGAGATTCCCTTTATGTCCAGATAAGGAGTTCCACTCAGGGAGGCAACATATGGTATCAGTTTTACAGGACACTCTGCCTATTTGATTTATCCGCACTTGGTATACTTGGTTCAATCCAGATTGACTCTGCCACCTTATCCTTCTATGGACAATCAAAGACCGATACCGAGTCTTGGGGTATAAGGTTGAATGTGTTTGAATCTAGTCCAGCTTCCAGCACCGCTATAGTAGATGGGGATTATGATAGTTTGGATACTACTCCTCTGTGTGATACCGCCATAGACTATGCCGATTTTAGTACTAGTGGTTACAACGACTTTATACTAAACTCCACAGCAATAACCTTATTACAGGCTGCGGCAGACGGAGATGGTATAGCTAAACTTGGTTTAAGAGAATCACGGTTTGAGGCTGCTAACAGTCCTCCATCACCCTATGTGGCTAACAGGATTGCAAACTTCTATGTGTATTCCAATGACTGGGGAACCGTTGCTCAGAGACCGGAGTTGGTAGTTACATATACGGCAAAGTTTCCTACCAGTGCGGTGGTTAGGGTAACTGGCATCCGTCGTATCTACCGTGCTGGAGTTTACCGCATGTTGTTGAGTTTAGGGGAAGTCAGTGACATGGAAGACATAGCAGGAGTAAGAGACTATGAGAGGTTCCGCCACTGGTGGTCTTTTGAGCCTGAGGAGCCTCCACCTGGCAAGCATGATTACCCTTACCCTGGTGACGACCCTGAGAAACAGTTCCCTTGGCCTACAGGAGCCAGCAAAGCTAGACAAGAACCTGAGGACAGACCAGATATTCCTATACCTAGAACAGGTAGGGGAGCAGTTCCCTATGCAGGAGATGACCCAGAAAGGCAGCCATTTTGGAAACCTACTAAGACAGTACGGAAGTTGCCGTTTCCTGCACCCCCACCTAGCTTTGAGCCTAAGGTAATATTGGAAGCTCCTAAGATATTCATAAGGTCCATTGTAAACTTTGTTAGAAGTTTTTGGAGTGATTGGTAATGGTTAAGAAAAAGATGGGTAGACCGGAGAGTCGTCCATTCCACCTTGACCCTACTGGTATGGACCTAGAACAAAGACGACATGTTTTGTACCAAACCATAAGGTATGTGGACCTAACCCCCGAAGCTCAGGCTACCATAGAAGGAGCAGCTATCATTGAGGCTGACCTGTTGAGGCAAATAATCATGGTGATGAGGAGGATTAACCTCCATCTTAGCCTGATAACGGATGAGGAAGTAACAGAGGGGGATGTAGCTCATGTTCATTAAGGTGGACTTATTAAAGGAACTTTTGGTAGAGTGCCTGCTAATAGAATGGCAACTACAACAAATAACTGATGAGGAAATAAAGGAGGAAGACCATGGAAATTAGAGATGCAAATACCCAAAGGTCGATGGATGTTGACAATGAGGGCAGAGCGCAGGTAGAGGCTAAAACATTTACTGCCTCACAGGAAACTAACCACTCCCATAAGACCTCATATGTCATGGCACTGCCAGCGGTGACCTTGACTGCTGCCTGGATATGGGCTGCTATCAAGAATACTGATGACAATGAGTTGCACATCACCAGTGTTGTCCTATGGGTGCCTACAAACAAAAGCAATGACTGGGTGAGTGCATATACCAGAGGTTCATTTACCTACTCTGCCAATGGCACATCAGCCACGCCTGCTAACTGCAACTCAGGTGGTGCGTTAGGTGCAAGTGGTAGTTTCTACTACAATGATGGCGGTGGCGACATGGCTACGATAGTAGTAGGACAGGCCTGTGGTGCTATACTAATAACTACCACACCACAAAGGTTCTATATTGACTCCCAGTGGATTGTGCCTAAGAACCAGACATGGTATCTGAAGTCAGAACTTGCTAACGACAATGCCTACCAGGGATGGATTGAGTTCTACTATCATAATTCAATGTAGGAGTAATAGATGATTGGTTTCTTCCTTAGAGATGCACGAACTAAGGCTGCACTAGCAGTAGCTGATACTGCCTGGGGTAAGATACTCTGTGTTGAATCCCCAGGTAAGCAGTTTGGTGTGTTCAAGTCTACCACACTAGGTGCAGTGGATACTACTAGGATTGCGGAGCCTGAAGGCGATGGCTCGGTAGAACTGACCGACCTGATACTTACCACTGAGAAGAAGGCAGCAGCTATAATTACTATAAGGTATGTTGATGATGACTCAAACACAGAGAACATACTAACAGCCTATCCACAGGACTTACCTATCAGCATTGCTATTGCAGTTAACGGCAACTGGCAGGGTTGGCAAGGGGCTTGGATAGAGGTAGATGTAGCTGGTGCAGCAGCACTTGGTTCTGTAGTTCTAGGCTATATTAAGAGGCTGAAGAAGGACTCAATAAAATACGTTGAGTGGAATGCAAGGAGATAACTATGCCTTTCTGTTCTTTCTATGATAAGGACTGCCCACAAAGTACTTTGTGCAGGTTATGGAACGACATTGCTAGTATGTGTACTTTTGTGAAACATACCGAACTGCTCCAGTCAATTCTGGACGCCCAAGGAGGTACTACCGTGACTAAGTCAGGTTCCATAGCTTCTGTATCTGATGCCTCTACCAGTGTGGTTGTTTTCACCACTGCCTTTAGCACCACTCCTCATGTAGTAGCCTGCTTTGCAGACGAGATAGGTGCGGTAGACATTATAGAGATTAGGGACATAACCACTACTGGCTTTATTGTATGTGTGCTTAAAGGTCATGGTGGTGCTAACCATGACCACGCTATAAACTGGATAGCCACTGATGCAGGTAATCCATAAGGAGGAAACATGGGCTGTCATATAGTGATTGAATTTCTTACCTTTGAAACTGGGTTCATCTTTGGTAAGGAAGTAATAAAGTGGTCAATACTAAAGGGTGAGATTCTGTTCCTCACCATTGGTGTCAAGATTGACATAGGGTTCTAGGAGGTAGTTATGGGACTTACATTACCAGAATTTAGGGATAAGCTAGCCATTGACTTGAAGGTAACCATAGACACCGAGGTGTCTCAGGCAGAATTTAACCGTTGTGTGGAGCGGGCTGTGGATGACCTCAGTCGAGCCATGCCATTGGAGAAGGTGCATGAAGTTACCTTAGACTTTGATGTGTCGGAGGAGTCTATTACCACTCCTACTGCTGCATCCGCCACAGCCATAGTCAACGCTGTAAATATATCCGCTGAAAGTGCAGGAGCTACCTTGTCTATAGCGGACTTAACACCTGATATTCCTAGGAGGTTGACTGTAACCTTAACCGATGCTAACTATTCGGTTAGCACTCTGACTCTTATAGTGAAGGGATTTGACCAAGATGGCAACTATATAGAGGAGAGTTGGTATCTCAAGGACTTGAGGGTATCTGGTACTGCATATCAGGGCAACCTTTACTTTGCACGCATAACACAGGTGGAATTGGATGATATTGCCGGTGCTAGTGCTGCGGATACTATCAGTGTTGGTACTGGTAATGCCTATGACTCCTATGTTTACCTAGCCAATAAGTTAGTCAGACCTGATGTTATAACAGTAACCTCTGACCCTTCCGGAACCGAGTATACCAAAGATACGGACTACACCGTGGACTTTGCCAATGGAGCTATCAAGTTTATCAATGGTGGAGACATGGCCGCAGGTACTGGCTACCTAGTTTCCTATACCAAATCCAGACTAGGTATTGATATTAGTTCTATCCTTCCTGTAATTACCAGGGTGCAGAGGGTTAACTATCCTGTAGAAACCATACCTCAGAAGTTTGTTTCCTATAATATCATTGGGGACTTCATGTATATAGGGAGTCAGAAAACTGGTGAGTCCCAGATGGAACTACAAGGCAACAAACACCTAGCCATCTACTATGAGAGGAAACATCATCCACCAGGAGTAGGTAGTCCAGGCAGTTACCCTGGTTATTTGGATGAGGTCATATCCATAGGTGCTGGTGGTTACGTCCTGCTAATAGAGGCCATGCAATTTGAACAGCAAACCGCTACTGACTTGACCTCACTCCGGACTGAGCTTGGCCTGACCACGGCAATCCATACCTTGGTAGCAGCAGCCTTGACTAAGGTAGCCCTCTACTTGGAAACCAACGACACCACCGACAATGCTAAGGATGTACTAGCCAATATCACGGACGATATTGCTGACCTGAGGACGGCCATCAAAACTGCGGTGGATGCAGCCAATTCTTACCTGGATGAGGTTGACACCACTGACCTTGGTCAGGCTACAGTTGGTGCTGAAGGATTACTAGAAACCGGTGATGACCTTATAAACTCGGTTACTCTAGGAGCAGAGGTAGCCGAACAATACGCTAACTACTCCCGAGCCAGAGCAGCAATAGGACAGGTTAGAACCGCAGCCGCATTAGGTTTCGCCCAAGAAGCACAGTTGAGGTTATCCAACCTCCGTAGTTACATTGAGGAAGCTAGTGGCTGGAACCGTATAGCTGAGGACTTCATAGCCGAGGCGGAGTCTAGGTTAGGAGAACTACGAACCCATTTGGAAGAAGCTGCCCAATACCAACAGGTAGCCGGTGCCGACATGCTACTGGCTGATAGGTTTAGAACCGAAGGCACGGCAAGGTTGGATGAGTTCCGTGCTATATTAAAGGACAAGACCGAATACCGTAAGAGAGTGTCCTCTACACCAGTGCACCAACCAGCGTAGAGGCCAACGGGAGACCCTTAGTGTGGCAATACTAGGGGTCTTTCTGTTTATCTTTATTCTATCTTCTCAAGCAGTCCTTGTAAGTCCTTTTTAGTAAGGAACTTTGTGCTTGTTGGCAGCATAAAAAAGATATATTTGGTTTGGTCCAGCCCTCCAAGGAATTTGGCTACTTCTCCAGTTAAATCATCTTCCACCTGAACAAATATTACTTTTCTGTCATCCATTAGTTTCCCTCCTTTGCTTTATAATATCTGTATCTCCTGCCCTCATGATAAACCTCAGTATCTATAGTGTACTTTTTCCTCTGAGTTATGGAAGTTAGGTCGACCTCCTCTATAATGGTGAACCAATGGTAGTACCTGAATATGGATGGCTTTCTTGTTTGAAACCATACACGCCTACCAAGAAATATCTGATACTTGCCTATCCTCATTATTCCCACCTCTCCAAATATTTTATATCCACTGGTGTCCTAAACATTGCTATATCCTGCAATGGTTCAAACACGTGTTCTGGTATATACCCATCCACCAATATCTCATCGTGTACCTGCAATGCTAGTGGCTTATCCTTCAACAATATTAACCCTCTCTTGAGTATCTCCGCTGCTGACCCCTGACAAGGATAATCAATAGCCTTCTTCTTTATTTGGTCGGCACTCTCCTCCTCCTCATCAGGGAGCCTAATGTTCCTGCCAAATATAGTCCTGGCTACTCTGGTCCTCAACGCATCCTCCTGCCTGGAATCAATCCAGTCCAAAGCCTCTGGGAATTTCTTACCCCACATTTCCCTCAACTGTCTAACCCTATGAGGATTCCTAATGTTAAGATGTTCCATCAATGTCTCATCGGTGGCTCCATAAGTCATGGCTAGGTTTATAGTCTTACCTAACTTCCTAGTCACGTTCATAAACACCGCCACCTGCAAGTGAATATCTGCCTCCTCATTCTTAGACCCATCAGGGTGACGTTTTGGCAGGGAAAAGATATGCTGCATCTCCTTGTCACCGGATAGATAGGCCAATACCCTCGGCTCTAACTGTTGCCAGTCCATGTCCGTCCATACCCCACTATCGGGGAGTAGCACACTCCTACAATCACATGGGTATGGAGTCCCATCCTTCCTATACCCTCCTGGTATGTTCTGCATATTCCTGTCAGTGGAACTAGGTCTACCAGTAACCGCATCTAGATGAAACCTCGTAAAAGCCCTATCCTCATGTGCCCAAGGTCTGATGTAGGTGGACAGTAGTTTGGTGTATGTCCTGTATTCCAAGATTACAGGGACTATAGGGTCCTCCATCTTTTTCAAGGTCTCAACTGATGTAGAAAGGTTACCAGTTTTTCTGCCATATTTGTTCCTAGTAAATGGTAACCTAGTAAATACATTGTATGCTTCTCTACTGGCTAGTATATAGGCTACCTGCTGTGGTGAACCAGGATTGAACCCCATCTCCTCACAGAGGTTGCGGTAATACTCCGCTTGTTCGGTTAAGGACTCCTCAACACTCTGCCTACGCTCTTGGTCCAACAACAGTCCCTTGTAGGACATTTCAATAAGTATCGGTATAACCTGCATTTCAATGGAGAAGTAGTCCTTGTTTACATCCTCATACAACTCATAATCTAACTTGAGGCAAGCCATTGCATCCTGCATACACTTCTTAGCCATGACTGGTTGAGGAACATCCAACGAGGTACTAGCACCGTATTCGGTAAGTACCTCCTTCATTTCATGGACCTCCATCTTATGAACCACGGATAAGTCCATCAACCCAGAATACTTATAACACAATAGTTTGGACATAACCATTGTATCCAGTATGTTGTGGTTGTCTATATCATATTCCCTTAGTGTGGACAAATCAAATATAGCATTGTGGAATACCTTAGTAACCGTTGGGTCCTTGAGCAGGTGCCACGGGACTACTGGCGAGGGGTTTGGAAACAATGGAAAGTAAAACCCACTCTTAGGTGTAATTGCTATCCCCACACCTATAGCAGTGCGTTCCTTGAGGCTAATGGTTTCTACATCCACTCCAATAAGTTTAGGTGAGGACTCCACCAACAACTCTTTGTAGGTTCTACCATGTGGTTCCTCCTCCCCATAGTAGTAAAAATCTTGGTTAGGGTCGTGGTGAAAGTGCAACTATTTTCTCCTCCACTTAATAACCTTACCACTACAACGACCTAAGCCTTTGATAAAGGACTTGTGTATCAGAGCTAGGTATTCTCTGTAGGGTTTGAACTCATCCTCCGTTGAAGGTTGTGGGTTTATATTTCCTGTTGGCATTACTTAACTCTCCTATAAACTATTATGTCCTCATCCTCTACAACCTCTTTTCCCTGACTCTTAGCTATCTTGGTAAACCCATGACCTGGTGTTTTCCACTTGAACCAACCTGCCTCTTCAAACCCAGTACTTTTACATACCCTATCCACCCACTTAGAAAGGTATACCCTCCGTCCATTGTCTATTCTATCCTTAACAATTATAGTTAGGGTACCACCTACCCTTAGACTTTGGTAGCTCAGGTTGTAAATCTTCTCCATAGCCATGTTATAGAGGAATAGGTTCAACTTACTGATATTTCTTGGAGACTTGCTATACTCCAGCATCCTTTCATCCTGCTCTACCAACCAATTATCTGGTGCGTCCTCCCTTTTCTTCCTCACCTTGGTAATCTTCATGGCTGATGCGTAAGGTGG
>SDBV01005959.1_pt1 | contig 17028 bp, 12 predicted proteins | sample 2277081 | NCBI WGS metagenome assembly SDBV01 (sample SAMN10402039, study PRJNA504765) | marine sediment metagenome | isolation source: marine sediment core GS10_PC15, 223 cmbsf | place: Arctic Ocean: Southern Knipovich Ridge | collected 2010 | reverse complement strand
GCACTTTCGCACAACCGAAGTGATCGAGCCTTCGACGAAGTGGAATCTTCGCTCCAGATCGGCGGCTAAATCCATTTCTTTCATGCCTTGTTCCCCTCCTGATTCGGCGATTTGCCTGGCAGTCCGGCTTTTTTGGCTTCTCTTTACATTATCGACACGAAGAGCATCGAGACGAGCCTTCAAAACCAGCTCAACTCAGGGCCCCTTGACAGTCGAATGAAAATTATCGAAACTCAAAAACAAATGAAATTATCACAATCTGAAAGAGAAAGAGAAATACTGAGTCAGCTGACCTCTGATTCCTCTCTGTCCGTAACGAAGATCAGTGACTTGCTCGGCGTCTCTGCCGTGACAATCCGAAGCGATCTCGCCAGCCTCGAGGCGCAGGGGTTCATTGTTCGAAGCCGCGGCGGTGCCCATCCCGCGTTTGATCCGGAGATCCTGCGGCGTCAGAAGACACGAGTGGTAGTCAAAAATCGGATCGCCCGGAAGGCTGCCTCCTTAGTTAGCGATGGAGATACTATAATGATCGAGGCCGGAACGACGACGGCTTTGATCGCCAAATACCTCACGGGTAAGCGCAATGTACGGATTGTGACCAACTCGACCCTGATAATACCTTATGCCAGGAGTAATCCCGGTATACACCTCTCCGTAGTGGGGGGGACATTCAGACCCGAGACCGAAGCCCTCGTAGGGCCGATGGCACTGAGCGGTCTCGAGAGTTTCTATGTGAAGACAGCCTTCGTAGGCACCGACGGATTCACCCTTGAAAACGGGCTGTCGAGTTACTTTCCGGAAGCGGCTGCCGTTTTGAAAAAGGTCGTTGAGCGGGCCGAGACAACAGTGCTTGTTGCCGATTCATCGAAGTACGGAAATACCGGTTTTGTGAGCATTATGGCCATTAATGCGGTTTCAAAAATTGTGACGGATAGGGATTTACCCGATGGTGCTGCCGAACTGCTAGAAAAACAGGGTGTTGAGATCGTCTTTGCATAGGATGGTTTACATTTTTCGTAGATGACTTGACAATGCTTTGTAATTTTAATAAAGTTTTATATAAGATAATAAATACTGTTTAGATAAAAATAAAAAGAGAAACGAAAGAAAAATGAAAGAGCAGTGAAAGATAAATGAAATTTCACCGTTGGCAGCCAGGTGACTAAGCAGTCTGGCGGCCGAGGGGGTGATGGAGGCAGGAGATGGCGGTTCCCGTATTGATGCCGAGACAAGGGATCACCGTTGAGTCGTGCATTATTTTGGAGTGGAAAAAAGATAAGGGTGACACAGTCACGGCGGGTGAGGTGATCTGCGTCGTCGAAACCGACAAAGCCTCGTTTGAGGTCGAATCTCCGGGTGACGGCATAGTTCTGCAACGATTCTTTGACGAAGGGGACGATGTTCCTGTGTTGACGAATATCGCAGTAATTGGCGCGGAGGGAGAGGAGTACGAGGATCTGCGCCCGGGACAGGAGCCGCATATCGGCCGGAAGCAGGAATCGCAGGCCGAGCCATTTCGGAAGACCGAGGAGTTTCGGAGGACCGAGGAGTCTCGGAAGACCGAGGGGTATCGGGAGACCTCGGTGAAAGAGGTAGAGGAGCCCAAACGCAGACCTGCCTCGGCTCGAGCCAGGAATTTGGCTGCATCAAAGGGGCTATCCCTCTTTGATATCAGGGGAACCGGACCCGGCGGGAGAATCATCGAGCGAGATGTGGAACGAACGACACGGGAGCGGGAACCGCTGAGCCCGGCCGCGATCGAGAAGGTCCAGATCGGCGGCGGAACCGTGCCGTTCGTCGGTTCCGGTATCGGTGGTCGAGTTTTGAGCGCCGATATTGGGGAAGGCGATGATCTGTTGGTCCAGACTGGATCGAGAGTAGACCAGACTGGATCGAGACCCGACGATCGTTACACCGAGATTCCCGTTACAGGAATCAGAAAGATTATTGCCGGAAGAATGCTCGCTTCGCTGCAGTCCACCGCCCAGTTGACCCTCAACGCCAGCGCCGATGCAAGCAGTCTCCTGGGGTATCGAAAGAGGCTCAAAAACAGCCCTAACGAATACGGCCTTTCGGACGTTGCGATCAACGCCCTCATGCTTTTCGTCACATCCAGGATACTGACCCAATACAGAGAGCTCAACGCCCTCTATGTGGGGGAGAAGATCATTCAATATGAGAACGTGCACTTAGCTTTTGCCGTGGATACCCCGAAGGGGCTCATTGTCCCGGTTATCCGCAACGCTCATCTCAGGAGTTTGAAGGAGATTGCAGCCGAATCTACTCGCCTCAGCAGCGCCTGTATTGCAGGAAAGGTCAACCCCGACGAAATCACAGGCGGTACCTTTACAGTGACGAACCTGGGAAACCTCGGAGTCGAGAGCTTTACTCCTGTCCTGAATACGCCTCAGGTTGCCGTGCTGGGCGTCGGCTCCACACAGCTCAGGCCCGTAGAGGGGCTGGGTGAAGTAACCTTTAAACAGCATCTCGGTCTCTCGCTGACGATCAATCATCAGGTGGTTGATGGCGCACCGGCGGCACGGTTTCTCCAAAGTCTGTGTCAGGCTGTCGCCGATATTGAGTTGACGTTGGCCCTCTAAAAAGAGCAGGAGCGAGTAGAAGAGCAGGAGTAAAAATGCCTGAGCGAGAATTCGATGTCATCATTATCGGAGGAGGCCCTGCAGGATACCTCGCTGCAGAACGGGTGGGAGCTAAGGGATTGAGTGTTCTCCTTTTGGAAAAGGATCACTTAGGTGGGGTCTGTCTGAATCGAGGCTGCATTCCCACAAAAACCCTTCTCCATTCTGCAAAGCTCTACCACTCGATCAAAAATGCGGAGCGATACGGTGTTTCCGCTCAGGATATCCACTATGATCTTTCCCGAGCTATGGCGTGGAAGCAGAGTGTAATCGAAACCCTGCGACGGGGTGTCGTATCTCAGATGAAACGCCACCACGTGACTGTCATGCAAAGTGTCGGAACCTTCAAGGATCGAAATACCGTTGTCGCGGACGGTGTAGACTACAGGGGCCGGTCTCTGGTCATAGCCTCAGGATCGTCTTCTGTCCGCCTTCCTATTAAAGGAGCCGAAGACCATCGAGTCCTCACGAGCGCCCAAGCGTTGGAAATCGAGAGCCTTCCCAGGAGAATCGTGATAATCGGCGGAGGAGTCATCGGGTGCGAATTCGCATCCTATTTCAGTATGGTCGGCGCCGAGGTAACGGTCATCGAGCTGCTTCCGGAGATCATCCCCAACCTGGATCCGGACATCGGCGCCCTTCTCAGAGAGGCGATGCCGGAAGTGAGCTTTCATGTGGGAAGCAGGGTCGAGGAAATTACTGGCGGGTCTGCAAGCAAGGAAGGTCTCACAGTGACCTTCAGCAACGAAGAGGGGCGTGACAGCCTCGATGCCGATGCAGTCCTCATGGCCGTCGGACGTGCTCCCAACACGGGCGAGTTGGGTCTCGATGCAATCGGTCTCGATTTCAACCGGTCCGGAATCACGGTGAACGAGACGATGCAGACGAATGTGCCCGGTGTTTTTGCAGTCGGTGACGTGAACGGCCGATCGTTGCTCGCCCATTCTGCCTACCGCATGGCCGAAGTCGCCGCCAGGACGATTTGCGGGCAAAGCGATCAGATGCGATATCACGCTGTCCCATGGGTCGTCTACACTCATCCGGAAGTGGCCGGTGTCGGGCTCACCGAGAGGGAAGCCGCACGACAGGGAAGGAGAATCGAAGTGCGGACCCTTGCCCTGCGTATCAACGGACGCTTTTTTGCCGAACACGGAAATGATCCGGGAATCTGCAAGGTCATCGCGGATGCGGACACAGGAGTGCTTCTCGGAGTACAAATCGTAGGCACTCCGGGATCGGAGATCATACACGGAGCTGCCGCCATGATAGAAGCGGAGCTGAGGGTAAGGGACATTCGGGAGATCGTTTTCCCCCATCCTACGGTTTCGGAGGTCATCAAAGATGCCCTCTGGGCAATGGAATAAAGCAGAAAAGCAGAAAAGCGGAAAAGAAAAGAACAAAGGGAGTGAGTCATGCCAAAATCGCAGATCGTAGATCCTTCAGAGGTACGCCGGCCGGCGGTTCTCAAGAGCAAGGATATCCCCCTCAATCAGTATGCCTCGGATCCAAAGCAGGAGGTGCAGAAGTACGGGAAAGAGACCCTGGTTCGCCTCTTGCGTGACATGCTTTTGATACGAGAGTTCGAATCCGCTTTGAATGAAATAAAGACCCAGGGAGCCTATCAGGGAATTGAATACAATCATAGAGGCCCGGCCCACCTGTCGATAGGACAGGAGGCCACGTCGGTGGGTCAGTGTTTGCCCCTTAGCGTTGACGACTTTATTTTCGGATCTCATCGCAGCCACGGCGAGATTTTGGCCAAGTCCTTTTCCGCCATCGACAAGCTCGATGAGAAGACTCTCGAAAAGATCATGCAGACTTACATGGGAGGTGAGATCCTCGAGGTCGTGGAGAAAGGAAATGACGGAGAAATCAAGGATCTCGCGTTGGACTTCATCATCTATGGCGTATTGGCCGAGATTTTTGCCCGGGACAGGGGCATAAACCGCGGCTGGGGAGGATCCATGCACGCCTTCTTCGCTCCCTTTGGCAGTATGCCCAATAATGCCATTGTTGGCGGCTCAGCCGACATCGCCACAGGAGCCGCTCTCTACAAGCGGATAAACCGAAAACCCGGCATCGTCATTGCCAATATCGGAGACGGTTCCTCCGCCTGCGGGCCTACCTGGGAGGCGATCATGCTGTCGGCCATGGAGCAGTACCGCACTCTCTGGGACAAAGAGATCGGTGGCGCACCGCCCATTCTTTACAGCTTCATCAACAATTTCTACGGTATGGGGGGTCAGACTTCGGGCGAAACCATGGGATTCGAGGTTCTGGCTCGAATGGGAGCCGGAGTAAACGCTGATGCCATGCATTCCGAGAGGGTGGACGGCTATAATCCTCTGGCCGTGGCAGAAGCTGTAGAGAGAAAGAAGGTTCTGCTGGAAGAGGGCAGGGGACCGGTTCTTCTTGATCTCATTACCTATCGGCTGTCGGGTCACTCTCCCTCCGATGCTTCCTCCTACCGCACAAAGGATGAAATCTCACTCTGGCAGGAGCAGGACTGCATCAAGGGATTCGAGCAATACCTGCTGGAGAATAAGATTGCAACGAAGAGTCAGGTTCAGAAGCTCCGGGAAGAGGTCACAAATCGGATGAAACGCGGCATTGATCGAGCCGCCTCACTGGAGATTTCTCCCAGGATAACCGATCGGTCAGAGGCGATCGGAGATGCGATGTTTTCAAACGGCAATGTGGAGAAGATGGATGAGCGAGATCCTGAGGTTCTCATTGCACTCGAGAAAAATCCTCGATTCAAGGCAAACGCGAAAAAATCGCGTTCCGGACTGGACGAGAAGGGTAATGCCTTGGCAAAATCACGGATTATTGCGTACCGGGACGCCCTTTTCGAGGCTCTTCTGCATCGGTTCTATATCGATCCGACGATGGTGGCCTATGGAGAGGAGAACCGCGATTGGGGAGGAGCCTTTGCCGTATACAGGGGTCTGACCGAGAGTTTGCCCTACCACCGTCTCTTCAACACATCCATATCTGAAGGGGCGATTGTAGGCTCCGCAGTTGGTTACGCCCTCTGTGGCGGTCGCGTCGTGGCCGAGCTGATGTACTGCGATTTTATGGGCCGGGCGGGAGACGAAATATTCAATCAGATGTCCAAATGGCAGGCCATGTCGGCCGGCGTATTGAGCATGCCGCTGGTTCTGAGAGTCTCGGTTGGAAGCAAATACGGAGCTCAGCATTCCCAGGATTGGACCAGCGTTGTAGCCCATATCCCTGGACTCAAGGCGATGTATCCCGCGACACCCTACGATGCAAAGGGTATGTTAAACCTGGCGCTTCGAGGGACCGATCCCGTTGTTTTTTTTGAAAGCCAGAAGCTCTACGACATGGGTGAGATTTTCGTGCCCGAAGGTGTCCCGCAGGGGTACTATGAAATCGAAGAGGGAGTACCGGCTATCAGGCGCGTGGGGAAAGATCTCACGATCGTGACGGTTGGACCGGCTCTCTACACGGCACTGGAAGCCGCCGAAGAGCTCGAGAGCACCTACAAGCTATCCACAGAGGTAATCGATGCTCGCTTTATCAATCCTCTCGACTACGGGCCCATCGTGGAGTCGGTTAAAAAGACGGGAAAACTTCTTCTGGCTTCCGACGCCTGCGAGCGGGGGTCGTTCCTTCACACAATGGCGTCACACATATCGCAGATAACCTACGACTGGCTTGACGGCCCAATTGTTGTAGTGGGTTCCCGAAACTGGATCACTCCCGCTGCAGAGCTGGAGAAGATGTTTTTCCCTCAGAAGGAGTGGATCATCGATGCCCTTCATGAGCGGCTCCATCCCCTTCAGGGACACGAGGTCAGCTCGAACCAGACGACAGGCGAGATCGTTAGGCGAAGCAGGAAGGGTATTTGAAGGATCAATCGACTTTCAAATCAAAGTTGAATTACCGGTCTAAAGTACAATATCCGGGGCGTTTTTCAGGAAAAAAATCTCGGCTTCTCCAGACCACAGACCGTCTGAGTTATGCACCAATCGAGCCAACTCACCGAAAAAGGGATCCGTCTTGCCCAGATCCTCCAGGTCCTCCAGTGCGGTCAGGGGCATAGATTTTTGGGTGTAGATCAGCTTTTTTCCCCCCGGAACGTTAGGGAGATTCTCTATTGTTTCAGCAGCCGTATTGATCCCGCCGACGTGTGTGATCATCACTGCAGGGTTGATCCGGTTTTGTGCCATCAAGTCGAGAGCCTCCTGAAGATCGTCGGTGTTACCTCCCGATGAGCCAACCATGTGGTGGTCGCTGTAGTGCACATCGTAGAAATTGACGGTGGCCGAAAAGTTCTTGTCCGAAGGACCTGCGAAGAAATTGAGACAGCCGTTGAACCCGAGAAGCTTTGATGCCTGCTCAACCAAGACCTTTACAGGAGCAAAGACGAAGATATCGTCGAATCCCTTTCCATCGGTAAGACTCAGCAGATCGGATACAGGATTGCCGCTGCCTGTATTGACGAGCTTCAGATTGACGCCCGCTTTTTTTGCCACTTCGGTAGAATAGATACGGGCAGCCCGGTCGAGTCTCGACTGATCGACATCGGTAACCGCCAGCAGTCGCGGTTGCCGAGGGCCGTGGAGCGCATAATCAATCGCGCCAAGACCCATGGGTCCTGCACCGGCTAAAATCGCACAGGTCCCTCCCTCAACGATTCCCATCATGTGTCTGTATTCGCCGTGTTGGAAGTGGTAGGAGGAGCGATAGGCTCCGATTATGCACGAAACGGGCTCCGAGAGTGACGCCTTGAAGAATCCCTCACCTTCGTAGGGCAGCAGGCAATCCCTCTCCATGACCTCTTTCGGGATGATGATCTTTGTGGCGTGCCCGCCAATATAGGCGAAGGAATAACCAGGGGCTTCCATCTCTTTGCCGGGAACGTTCAGGGCAGGCTGTATTCCATATTTCATACCGGCTTTGAACCGAGAATCCACTCCCTCGCCTACCTCCAGAATTGTACCACAAAGCTCATGTCCGACTATGACAGGATGTTCAGATACACTGTCCGGAACTCGCTTGTGATCCGCTCCCTGGATCAACGCTTTGTATGTAGACATGCAGATACTGTTGGAAGTGATATCTGCCAGTATCTCACCATCTTTGAGGCTGGGGAGATCGAATTTCTCCAGCCTCATATCGTTTTTACCGTAGAGCCTCAGAGCTATTGTTTCCATTGGGAACTGTCCTCCACATACGGGGTATCTAACTTTTATCGTCTGACCCCTGGTTTGTCAACGACAAACCCTTTTGTCAACGAAGTCGGGGTAACTCGCTCCGCACGATCGGCTCCAGCTTTTCCATGACCTCTGTTGTGGAAATCTGATGCCCTTCGGCCCTCAAATTCGTGCAGAACTCTGCATGGGTTCTTCCCGCGCGATAGTCGGGGACTGTGTCAGGGATTGTGAGGTAACGTGAGAAGAGGGACAGATCGTTACTGACTAAAAGACTTGCCTGGTAGAAGAGTATTAGACGTTTTCTGTAGAGAGAGGCCCCTAGTATTTTGTTGTTGCCCAGGGCGAGATCGGAAATTCCTCTGTGGTGTACATTTTTTACGCCGAGCGCCTGCAGCGCTTCAACAAACCATCCGTTTATCTTTATCGCATATTCCCTGTTGTGGTGAGGAGAGGTCACTTCGGTGACGAAAGCCAGAACCACCATCCCAGGCGATAGCACAACAGTGCCACCGCCGCCTCTGCGCAGACGAACCGGAATACCGTCATTCTCGGTGCATGAGTCGATGAGATCTCTTTTGTTTTTTCGACCGGCTCCCATCACGATAGCAACATCGCTCAGCTCATAGATTCGAGAGAGAGGTTGTCGCTCTTTGAGATACAAATCCAGCAGATCCTCGTTGACGGTCATCATCGCAACGGTTAACACAAAAACCGGGGCTTTGCAAGCCCATCGTCTCTGCTGTGTCCCTCGCCTCTGCTGTCAGCACTTCCGTTAGCTGCAACTTGACGCGGCCGATTCACCTCATTACAATCATTTAAATTTGCAACTGGAGAAAAGTATGGCAAAGGGCTTTACGCTTGAGGTCAATCCGTGGGTTTACCTGGCCCAATACTCAGAGGAGGAAGAGTGGGAGGATAAATACATAGAAAAACCACATCTTACTCTCGATCAGGAGAGCAAGCTTCCATCCGATGAGAGAGCGAGACTCTTGATGAAGCGGAACCAATTCGAAGAGCTCCCTCTTGTGAATTACACCAGTCAGTATGCCTTTGGCGTATTCGAGGGTTTGAAAGCGTATCCTCACAAGGACGGCAGTCTAAAGCTATTTCGACCTGAAGAAAATGCAAAGAGAATGGCGCGGTCTATGGAAGGGCTTCAAATGCCTCCGTTTCCGCCGGAGATGTTTGTTAAGGCCGTTGTCACCGTTGTGGAAAAAAATAAAAAACTGGGTTTCACTCCTGTCTACAATCCTGACTGGGAAAATGAGGATTTTGTAACAGGCCACTCTGTGTATGTCCGCCCCTTCACCTACAGCGAAGCGGGTATCGGTCTCAATCTTTGTCATCATCCCTGGGTCGTCGTCGTGAGTACAAATGTCGGTGCCTATTTCGCTCCGGGGAACTCCAAAGCCCTTATAACCGATAAGCTCCGGGCAACCCCTGGCGGGACCGGCTGGATCAAGTGCAACGCCAACTATGTTGTTCCCACCATGATAAAGTACGACGCCATGGCCAAGGGTTATATGGAAGCGATATTTCTGGATTCCCAACAAAAATATTTCGAAGAGGGCTCATCCTGCAATATCTTCTTTTTGCTCAAGAGTGATGTTCTCGTTACCCCCGAGCTGGCCGACACGATTCTGCCGGGCGTAACCCGCAGATCCGTTTTACAGCTGGCGTCGAATGAAGGCTTCAAGACAGAGGAACGAATGATCTCGGTAGATGAGGTGTTTTCAGAGGCGAAAGAGGTCTTTGTTACAGGAACAGCAGCCGGCATATCCTACATCGAGTCCATTACCCACAACGATGAAACAGTCGTATTTAACGACGGAAAAATCGGCGATATCACCCACGGCCTGCTCAGAACTCTGAAGGGGATCCAGTATGTTAGTTTGAAGGAGCGGTTCGGATGGCTTGTAGACTGTGAGTTCGACGTAACTGGCCGTTAAAAATGAGCTGCGGCGGAATCCTTCGGAATTCGTCTGTAAATCTGAGGGATGAAGTCCGCCTGAGGATAGAGAATCCCTCTGGTATTCAAATACGCCAGATTTTTGGTCTGTCCCCGTGACAAAGTTTCAGGATCTCTGCTCAGCACGTCGAAGAATTGAGATGAACGGGTCAGGCTAACGAGGGATTGCGTTTCCTTCTCCGGGTTTCTCGGTGATTCGGAGAGCTTTTTCAGAGTTACGCCCAGGTTGTTATGAGTCTTCATGAGTATCTCTATGAGAGATCGGTGCTGTGCATCCTCCTGAGGCCGCAAGAGCGGAATCTTGCTTTGCTGGTCCTCTAGATGGTCCAAGAGGCGATTGTAGTATCCCTGGGCGGCGAAGAAGTCGTTTCTGTTGTACAGCGTGTTGGCGATAGAGTAGAGAAGGTTGCGATTATTGCGGTACTGGGATGCAATCTGATAAAACTCGAGGAGAGCGTTTCCGTAATCCTCGCCGACGTAATTGATGTAGCCCAATTTATAATTCAGTTCTGTATTTTCAAACCCGTAGTTTCTGGCTTCCTTGTAGAGTGCCTCGGAAACATCGAGGTTTCTGTGAACGTAGTAGTGTATGTCTCCGCTGTTGTAGAATACCTGTCCGAATGCCGGATCCTGGGGAAGCAGCTTTCTCTCGGCACCATCCTTGATCAGTTTCATGGCCTTTTGAAATTCCTTCTCGGCGTTGAGATGCTCCCCTCCCTCGTAATGGATCTCCCCTATTCGATTATGAGTGTTGATTCTCACTGCCAGACGTTCAGGTGTTGAATGAGCTTCGTTCAGGTAGTGAAGGGTGAAGCTCAGAGCTTCTCTTTCCTTTACGGAGTCACCGGTTTCCTTGAAAAAGCGAGAGAAGTTGTAGTAGGTTTCAGGCAAGTCACGTTTTGCCTTCATCGATCGGTTCAGGATGCTCTTTACATCATCGAGCTTGCCTCTGCCGATCAGATATCCGCCAAGTTCGGTATAGATCACCGGATCGATTTTTTTGCGTTTGTCGGATTCGAACATGGACTTGATTCGTTCGACTTCGGCGAGATTGTCCGTTCTCATGTGATAACGGAGCATATGAAGCCACGGTTCATCGCGAGCTCCATCCTTACCTCGCAGTATCCGTACGTAGGCATCACGCGCATTGTCGTAGTATCTCTCGTCTCGTTTGGCCCATTCGAGATAGTTATCGCCGGAGGCGAGGAGAGCGTCGTAGTCAAGCGCATCCTGATCCAGAATTTTTCTTAAGAGTTCCTCTGACTTAGGAAATTTTGTTTGCTCTGTTTCCAGCTTGGCGTAGTCGAGCATGCCTTTTTTGTCATTGCGATAGCGTAGGAGGAGATCCTCATATTTTTGTTCTGCACGGGAGATCTGATTTTGCTCGCTATATCGTTCGGCGTATTTGTAGAACCATCCCTTTACCGCGTTGAGAGCAAAGGCCGTCTCGAACCGTTCTTCGGCCTCGCCGAATCTGTCCTGGGGAATCAGATTGTAACCCTGGGTGTAAAGCCCATTCGCGCGAAGGGGTTGAATGATGTATCTGTTGACGGCCATGCTAAGAATGAATACAACGATGGCCGCCGGGATAAAAACCCTGAGTATAGGAACGATGTTCTCACGGAACGCGTAGGCAAAAGTCCTCCTCTCGCGTTCGAATGCGATTCCGGTTCTCTTTTCGAATCGCTTCGGAAGCCGAATCTCTCTTCCGGAGAGCCGCGACGTCAATTCCGCAATCTCGGAAGGTGATCCACCTGCAATAAGCACATCAAGCAGCTGTCTCTGATCTTCAACGGAGAGCTGGTTTTCACCAATTAGCTCTTCGATTACCATCTTCAGATTCAGAGGTAGACTGGCCAGGCTTTGCTTGACGGCATCGAATTCATCGTCTGTGTACTCAGCCTCGACCTCCGGGATCTCCTCACCGGGCTCTTCGATTTCTCCCGGAAGTGCTATCTCAGCTAAAGGAATCCCTTCTTCGGCTATGAATCCCGCTTCCGGCTCACCAGGTATGGGTTCCTCTTCAGCTCCCGGAGGAACTTCAAACGGAGCTTCCTCTGCCTCCTCTCCTTCCATTCCAGGCAGTGTAAAATCATCGAGTTGGAAATCTTCTTCGGGTTGTTCTTCCGGACCCAGCTCGAAGCCTTGCATCTCTTCGAGCTCATCGGAGAGTAAAATTTCTTCTTCCTCTGGGACACCCTCCTCTGGAGCAGCGACTGCCGGTGCGCCGGCCGGAGCCTCCGTGGGGGCTTCCTCCAGCTCGCCGGGCGGAGCCTCCATGGGTTCGACGTCCAGTCCCTCGAGGAGCTCCTCGGGAGGTTGAAAGAGCTCCTCTTCGGCTGGTTGAGCAGCATCCTCCGGAAGCTCAGGAAATTCCGCTTCTTCCTCCGGTGCGCCGGCCGGAGCCTCCATGAGGGCTTCCTCCGGTGCGCCAGCTTCCGGCTCAGCGGCTGTAACTTCTTCTACGGCTGCAATCGGAACGTCGGCCTCCGGAACGCCTGCCGCAGCATCGGCTGCCGCCTCTTCGGCGGTTTCCATCACCAACTCGGGAAGGCCTTCTTCGGGAACCGCCTCCTCTCCGGCTTCTTCCTCCATTGGAGCCATCTCCGGAAGCTCGAAATCTTCGGGAAGGCCCTCCTCCATGGGTGTCTCCGGGGGCTCTATTTCCTCCGGGAACTCTTCTGCTTCTGCCGGGCTCGGCGGCCCAGCAGCCTCGGTTTCTTCCGGCTCGCCGGCCAGCGGCTCGGCGGCCAGCGGGGCACTTTCCTCCGGCTCGCCCGCTTCCTGTTCGGCTTCCTGGAACTCATCTGGAAGCTGGTCTAATCCTTCGCCCAGCCCCCCTTCTTCACCTTCTTGATCGCCGAATAGCGACTCAAAGTCCAAATCGGGCAGCTCGGAAGGGAGGGCCTCCTCCGTGCCGAGATCGGCGGGTTGTTCTGCCTCGGGAAGCGATTCGTCAATGGGGAGTTCAGCTTCTGAGGGCATTTCTTCGGCAATTCCCTCAACTTCTGGAGAGGGTTCTTCCGACGACGGCTCAGCCCCGGTGGGAGCCGTTTCCAGCAATTCTTTCAGATCTTCAGAAAGACCCTGCTCTGGAGGTGGGATTTCTTCGATTTCTTCAGATCTCTCGGCCAGAATTTCAGGTTCCGACCCGATCTCTGTCATCACTCTATTAAACTGTTTAATGTCGTCTAAACTTGGCATGCTTATACAGTTCGATTATCGGCTTCTGACGCTGAATTTAAGCCTTAGTTTGACTATTCCGAATAAGTTAGTATAAGCAAAAAATGAAAGATATTAAACTAATTCTAATGCTCACTGGTTTTCTCCTCACTTTTCCTCTTGTTGTCGGCGCAGAATCCCCTCTCTTTTTAGAGTCAAAACTCATGTCTTTGGACTCAGCCGGCCCGCCTGAGCATTTCAGCGGCAATATCATCCTGACTTACCATTCTCAGTCGGGCTGGCCGATCCGACACGTTGGCGCACGATTTGGACATGAGGACTTCAAGGTTCTGCACACCTATACAAAAAATGACAACGGAGTATTTTTTCTGGTGTATTCCGTACCTGAAGATTGTGCCTGGCTGAAATATAGAATCGTCGTGGATGGATTATGGATGAAGGACCCGTTCAACCCTCACACTATTAATGGCGGGCTTTTGGATGTGGAATACTCGTTTGTTGAGGTGACCGAGTATCCTTCGAAAGAGATTGCCAATCCTGAGCGAATGAAACCCGCTGTATATAGATTTGTCTATAAGGCAATGCCGGGCGAAAGTGTGTCTATTATAGGAGATTTCAATAATTGGGATCCCTTCCGGAATATCCTGCATGAGAATCCGATCGGTTCAGGGGTATATCAGGCGACTTTGATTATGGGTCCGGGGGAAAAGCACTACACTTTTATGGTGAACGGGATCAGAGTAACCGATCCCTTTAACACGAAACGGATGTCTGACAAAGATGGGCAAATTGTGTCCTATTTTGTGGTCCTGCGGGAATGATATCTATGAAAATCTGATAGAGAACCACGGATGGTGAGTTGTGGAACATCAAGCTCCGATGAAACGGCGAAGCAATATGCTCCAAAATATGCTCATGTTGACAGAGTGAAGGCCAAATCATACAATTATAAGTCCGGTGGAGGGGAAAAGGAAGTTTAATGCCTAGCACCTACTCTCTCAGTGGTGTCAGAATTGTTACACCACAGGGGATTATTGAGGATACCGCGATTGAGATTAAGGGCGAACGTATAGGCAAGCTCGGTGTGAAATGTAAAGACGATCTGAGTCTTGATTCCGATCTCGTTGTTTTCCCAGCACTGATCAATGTCCACGACCACTTGAGAGGAACCTATCTTCCCAAGGTTGGTCCACCCGCGGGTCAGTTTTACCTTAAATGCTCAAATTGGGAGAAGGATTTGAGGGGCTCAGCGGTACTCAAGGAAAGGTCAAAAATCTCAAAGGAGGATTGTTATTTTCTTGGCGGGTATAAAAATCTATTCTCCGGAGTCATAACAGTCAACGACCATTATCCCCATGAGGAGAACGATCCGGTTATTCCACTGCTTCCTCTGCGAGTCATCCAAAATTACGCATTGGCTCATGAGGCTTCGTCATACTCGCTCGAATGGGGGGATAGTATCGAGGAAGAGCGTAAAAAGGCACGGAAAAACAACTTTCCCTTTATCATTCATATGGAAGAGGGTTTCGACGAGGAGTATCAGCGCGGCATCGAATTACTCGAAGAGTGTAACACACTTGATGAGCACGATGTGCTGATACACGGCCTGGGTTTCTCAGAGACGGACATTAAAAAGGTGCAAAAACGGGGGTGCACCGTCGTTTGGTGCCCATCTTCCAATTTTTTCATGTTCAATGTAACCTGTAAGATAAAGAAGATTCTGAAGGCGGGTGTCAACTGTGCCCTCGGGACGGATTCGAACCATACAGGCTCGGTGAATCTGCTCGAGGAGATTCGGTTTGCCAGAGAGATGTATAAGAAGATGTACGGTGAAGTTCTGGACAGCAAGATCATCTTTGACATGGTTACTGTTAACGCTGCAAAAGCCTTCAGGATGGACCATGATATCGGCAGTATCGAGGAGAACAAGGTTGCCGATATCTTTGTTCTGAAGCCTCGAGATGACAATCCTTATGAGGCACTTGTAAAGGCCCAAATCGAAGATATCGAGCTCCTGACTTGGGAGGGGAGTCCGGTACTCGGATCGATGCGGTATAAGGAGTTTTTCCAGTTGGCTGGAGAGGGTTATACCGATATTAGAATCAAGGGGCAGGAGAAATTCGTAAAGGGCGACCCTGCTCGTCTTTTAAGCGAGGTACGTGAAAAAGTCGGATTTAAAAAGAAACTGGACTTCCTACCTCTGGATGATTGAAGGAGCTGACAGAGCAGTGAAGTTCGATCTATAAGCTACAGGAGATCGAAACCGGTGTCACCAAAGGCTGTACACTTTAGAGCCAATTCCATCATATTTTTTAAGGGTGATCTCAGCGACAAGGTTCTTGTCCTCAATAAGGGGAAGGTGAGCCTCAATTACATAGATATAGAGACAGGTCAGGATATTCACGAATTCATAAAAGTGGGCGAGTTTTTCGGAGTACGGTCGGCCATGGGGCGGTATGCGAGAGAAGAAACGGCCGTCGCTCTGCAGGACTCGACTATCATCGCTTTAGAGGTACCCGAGTTCGAGCAGGTGGTCTCAAAAAATACCCGGGTTATCATGAAAATGCTCAGGGTGTTCTCTAATCAGTTGAGACGAAACCATAATCGGGTGCAGAGCCTCCTGGTTTCTGACGAGCAGATCGATCCCGAAGATGGTTTGTACCGTATCGGCGAGTACTATTTCAAGGAACGACAGTACAGTCAGGCGATTTACTCGTTTAATCAGTATCTGGTGTATTACCCATCGGAGAGATACTCCGATGCGGCTGCGAAATATCTCGAAATAGCAGAGGAACATCTGGGCAAGTATGGTCAGGGAAAGGGGCCGGTGCCGGAACTGCCGGGATTTACTCCTGAGATAGCAAAGCCGGAAAGCACGAGGGAGCTTTCAGCTACGGCACAGATGTACTACGATGCAGTCAGCCTGGTCTCGGCAGAGAAGTATGAGGAGGCGCTCAGGAAATTCAAAACCCTCGTGGATAAGGGCTTGGACGAGGAGTATACTTCGAAAGCCAGATACGAGATTGGTCGCTGTCTGCACCATATGGGTCAATTCAAGGCCTGCATACGGGTTTTTACGGAGCTGATGCGGGCCTATCCGAAACATCCCGATTTAATAGATGCCCTCTTTTTTATTGCCACAAGCAACGCAAAAATAGGCCAAGATCAAACGGCCAAAGGCCTGTTCAGAAAGATTCTGTCCATGACGAGTGAGTCGGATGCCGTGCATAAAAAAGTGATCAAGTCGCTTCGAGAGATGGAGGGACGGTAGGGATCATGGATATGTTCAAGCGGTTTGCCAGGACTTTTCAGAAAGGTGAAATCCTTTTCTGTGAGTACGAACCGGGTGACACCTTCTATCTCATTCAATCCGGACGAGTCGAAATACTCAAAATCATGGGAGACATTCAGAAAACCGTTGACATACTGCACCCCGGGGAGATTTTCGGAGAGATGGCGATCCTCGAGGAAGCCCCTCGGTCCGCAACGGCTCAGGCGTTGGATAAGGTGGTGGCTCTGGAATTCAACAGAGAGAATTTCGAAGTTCTGATGCAGGGTAATCCGCAGATCGCTCTCAAATTGCTCAGGCTCTTTTCGAAGAGAATTTACGATCAGAAGAGGCGTTTCATGATTCTGACGCTGGACGATCCGGAAGCAAAGGTGGCGGATGTCTTTCTCATGCTGTCGGAAAATAAGAGACTCGAAGATCCGGAGACTGACACCATCGAACTGGAGTCCTCGGTGGACGATATTGCCCACTGGGCAGGGATGACTCCGGCCAAGTGCAAAGAGGTAATCAACCACTTCATCGCCCAAAGGCGCATTGAAGTTCTTACCGATAAGATTGTTATAAAAAACATCAACGATTTCGCCCGATTTGTAAAATCCCGTCGCAGAACCGATGATAAGTAGTGTCTCTGATCGCTCCCTTTGAATAGCCGATTCGCACAACCGCGTGCCATGGGATCTTGGCACCTGAAACAGCCAGAACTCGGACTCGAACCGAGGACCTGCTCATTACGAGTGAGCTGCTCTGCCACTGAGCTATTCTGGC
>SDBV01005958.1_pt1 | contig 17030 bp, 15 predicted proteins | sample 2277081 | NCBI WGS metagenome assembly SDBV01 (sample SAMN10402039, study PRJNA504765) | marine sediment metagenome | isolation source: marine sediment core GS10_PC15, 223 cmbsf | place: Arctic Ocean: Southern Knipovich Ridge | collected 2010 | reverse complement strand
GAACCCTGGACGGTAAACACCCTGGCCCAGGCCGCCGGGGGATATATTCATGCACCCCATGGCAGCAGTGTGGCCGCGTGCCTGGTCCAAATCCTGCGCATCAGTTATAAATCTGATCCGGAGCGCTTTGGCGAAATCGCGGTGGCCATGGATGCGGAAGTTGCAAAGCAACCAAAGGACGCCCGGGCGGAACAGGCGGCCGAACTGGTTGATAAACTGTTTGATAAAATTCAGGTCAAAGTCAGATTCGGTGATTTCGGGATGACAGCCAGGGACATCGATAAAGTCACCGAAATCGCTCTGACCGGTTATTTTACCGGTATCAACTGTCATCCGAAACAGGTCTCGGCCGAAGAAATAAAACGGATTTACCAGGATTGTTTATAATATTTTTAAGCCGTATAACGGAAACCGATATTGGAATCGCACATCATTTTTGCAGGACGCTTTTTTCATGAAGAAAAAAATAATTGAAATAGACTTAACAGAGAAACATATTGCTTCTCTTTACGCCCCTGATGAGTTTAAAATGCTCGGGGGCAGGGGACTCACCTCCACCATTATTTCCCGGGAGGTCAAGCCGTCCTGCCATCCACTCTCTGCCGATAATATGATGGTCATCGCTCCGGGGCTTCTGGCCGGGACGGTTCTCTCCAGCTCAAATCGGCTATCTGCCGGGGCGAAAAGCCCGTTGACAGGAGGTATCAAGGAGAGCAACGCGGGCGGTAATGTCGCGTTTAAGCTCGGTCGACTGGGTATCCAGGCTGTTAAAATTAAAGGAAAACCCGTTGACGGTAACGCGTTGGTTGGAATTAAAATCGACCGCAAGGGAGTGCAGTTTGAAGACCTCTCTTTTCTAAAGGGCTGCCGGGTGTATGAGGCCGCGGAGCGCCTTTTTAAAAAGTTCGGCAAACGTGCCGGTTTTATTATTACCGGGCCGGCCGGAGAGATGAAAATGCCTGCTGCCTGTTTGAGTGTGACCGATCCTGAAGGTGAGCCCTGCCGAAATCTGGGCCGTGGCGGTTTGGGAGCTGTAATGGGGAGCAAAGGCATCAAAGCCATTATCGTTGACGACGGCGGTATCGATACCACGCACGACAGCGCAAAAGAAAAAAAGAAAACGATAATCAAAAAATTTGCAGGTATGCTTCGGGAGCATCCCGTAACCGGAGAAAAATTTCCCAAATACGGTACAGCCATGACTCTGTCGGCAGTCAATTCCCTGGGTGCGCTCCCGACCCGCAACTTCCGTCAGGGCAATTTTGAACGGGCTGTCGCCATCGGCGCCGAAGCTTTGCATGACACCATTGTCCGCCGCGGTGGGGTTCATGCACATGCCTGCATGCCGGGTTGCGTCATCCGTTGTTCAAACAAATATGTGGATGAAAACGGTGATGCCGTTGTCGGGTCCTTGGAATACGAAACCCTTTGCCTGCTTGGGTCTAACATCGGTCTGGCCGATCTGGACCAGGTCGCGCATTTAAACCGTTTGTGTAATGAAATCGGAATCGATACAATGGAGATCGGGACCGCCATGGGTGTGCTGGCTGAAGCCGGTGTCGTGGAGTTTGGTGACTTTGAAGGTATAAAAGAGATTGTAGAAGCAGTTGGTAACGGTACGCCGATGGGGCGATTGCTCGGGGCCGGAGCCGCTGTCTGTGGAAAAGTTTGGGGGGTGGAGCGAGTACCGGTTGTTAAGAGTCAGGGGATGGCGGCCTATGATCCGCGAGCCATCAAGGGTATAGGTGTGACGTATGCCATGTCGCCAATGGGGGCCGATCATACAGCCGGCAATGCCATCACCCTTGCTGTGGATCATTTGGACCCGGCGGTCCAACTCGAACCGATGAGAGATTTAAATCTCAAAACAATGGTCCTTGACAGCCTGGGCCTTTGCGTGTTTACCGGCAGAGTATCCTTGGAGCAACCTCAACTCATCCAAGAAATTTGTATGGCTTACTTCGGAGAGATCACTACATTTGATGATTTAATGAAAGTGGCCGGATCATGCCTGAAAGCTGAAAAAGAATTTAACGAACAGGCCGGGTTGTCCCGGTTACATAACCGGATTCCCGATTTCATGCTGAAAGAAAAACTAGCCCCTCATCATTCGGTTTTCGATATTCCGGACAAGGAGTTGGACCGATTCTATGATTTTTAATGAAAACCGTCGAACGTTTGTCTTGAAGAACAGGGCTTGTAGTTGTAAAAAATATATGATCCTTATAGGCGTTGATTATCATCGCGTCTGAGGGTTGCATGTTTCTATAACCGGCCCGGCTAAAATTACCGAATGAAATTACCGGATCGTTCATTTGAACAAAGAAATATCCCGGCAAGAGGAAGTGACTGCTTTGCGTGTGATATTATCCTGGGGTTCGCATAAACTATCTTTGCAGTTCCCCGATCAAAAAACGGTGACGGTTGCCCAGGCATTGATGTCCGTCAAATCAAAGAAACCGGAAGTATTTAAATCCTGGTGTGACAAGCAGGGTCACATGCGTCAGTCATTGCAGGTTTTTGTAAACAATTCCCATGTTCGCTATAAAGATGGCCTGGATACGGTGCTGAAAGAAGGAGACCGGCTGCATGTGATCGCGATGGTAACCGGTGGATAGCCTTTTATAGTTCGTGTCCATCCACAAACGGCATCTTTTGGCCCAGAGCGGCGTTTTCGCTCTTTTGAAATCCTCGACATAGCGCGCTATGCCTGCGGTTTCAAAATTGCTCAATCCTTGCTCTGAACCAAAATCTACCATTTGTGGATGGACACTATTTCACATCGCGGTCTTTTTTTTGTTGGAGATTAGGCCCGTTTCGGTCGGGCTTTAAATACAAACGTTAAAAAAATAGAGGAGGGATTTCATGGCATACGGATATATGGGCAGCATACTTAATATTAGTCTTACCGATGGTAAAATCGAGACGGAAAAACTGAGTGATGATATATGTCGCGACTTCATCGGCGGATACGGAATCGGTGCCAGGCTTCTATATGACCGGATTCCCGCCCACGCCGATCCATTGGGACCGGACAATATTCTAGGTATTTTGACCGGGCCGCTGACCGGTACCGCGGCGATTACCGGGTCGCGTTTTACGGTGGTCGCCAAATCGCCGAAAACCGCCGGAGGTTGGGGTGATGCCAACTGTGGCGGGTTTTTTGGTCCGCACATGAAATTTGCCGGTGTTGACGGCGTGCTGTTCAGCGGTATTTCTCCAAAACCGGTATATCTGTTGATCGAAGCGGGCAAGGCCCAACTGCTGGACGCCGGGGATCTGTGGGGGATGGGGGTATCACCTCTGGAGGATTTGCTGAAACAGCGCCATGGCAAAGGGGTTCAAGTCTGCTCCATTGGGCCTGCCGGTGAGAAATTATCCCTGACCGCCTGCATTATGAATGACAAAGAGCGTGCTGCCGGTCGATCCGGGCTCGGGGCTGTAATGGGGTCGAAAAAAGTAAAAGCGATTGTCGTTAAAGGCAAGATGGAAGTGCCGGTTGCCGACGCAGACAAAATGAAACAACTTCGCAAAAAATATTTGAAACAAGCAACAGGCCCCTTCTCTTTGTTTAGCCGGTACGGAACAGCCGGATTAACGGAAGATGCCGTCTTGAGTGGCGATGCTCCCGTTAAAAACTGGGGTGGGGCCGGGATGACGGATTTTGCGGCTGATCAGATCAAAAAAATCAATGGCGATGCTGTCATCGGCGTTGAGGGGTACAAGAAATACGGATGTTGGCGCTGCCCCATCGCCTGCGGCGGCAAGGTGGTACAGAAAAGCGGAAAATTTGCCCTGGAACTCAATGACGGTGTCGGCCATAAGCCGGAATATGAAACCCTGGCAATGTTTGGATCCAATCTGCTGAACGATGATCTGGCATCCATTATTAAAGTGAATGAAATTTGTAACAATTTTGGTTTGGATACCATTGCAGTGGCTTCCGTCATCGGCTATGCGATTGAATGTTATGAAAATGGGCTGATTTCAAAAGACCAGGCCGACGGTCTGGAGTTGACCTGGGGCAACGCCGATGCAATTGTTGCAATGACCGAGAAAATCGGTAAACGGGAAGGTTTCGGGAACATTCTGGCAGATGGTGTGGCAGCTGCTGCGAAAGCGCTCGGTGGCATTGGAGTCGACTATCAGGTACATGTCGGCGGGGAAGAAGTTCCGGCCCATGATCCAAAATTTATGCCTGATCTGGCATCGGTCTATCTGCTGTCGCCGACCCCGGGCCGACACACACAGGGAGGTGAAATGATTACACCTCCAGGCTTGGATCTTTCCGGCGGCGACAGATACAGTTACACCGGAAAAGCCGAAATGCATTATAAACTGTTGACCTTGATGGAAGTCGTCAACGCGGCCGGCATTTGCATGTTTGGTTATGTTTCCTACCCGGTTGAAACTCTGGTGGAGGAACTTTCGGCTGTCACCGGGAAAGAATATGACCTTGAGAAACTCTATGAGATCGGCATGCGCATCTTTACTATGCGGCATGTCTTTAATCTGCGTGAGGGGATTAATCCGCTGGAGCGTAACGTGCCGGGCCGTATGGTCGGTGAGCCGCCGCTGAAAGAGGGCAATGTGAAAGAGGTGACGGTGGACTATAAAAAATTGAATCAGGAATTCCTTGAGTTTATCGGCTGGGATACCGATTCAACGGTGCCCGGTGAGGAGAGTCTGAAAAAACTGGGTCTGGAAGCGGTGATATCGGATCTGAAAAAGTAAAACGATGACCTTCGACCTAGAGAGGAAGTAATGGATAAAATTCGAGTCGGATTTGTCGGTGCCGGTATGATCGGGCCGATCCACATGGAAAACCTGTCCCGAATACCTTTTATTGAAATAACGGCCCTGGCCTCGCGAAATCAGGAATACGCCGATAAAAACGCCGCTTGCCTCGGCATACCCAAAGCGTACGGTAAATGGGAGGACCTGGTGGCGGATCCTGATATTGATTCCGTCCATATCACATGCCCCAACCGGCTCCATTATCCGATCGCCAAGGCCTGTATCGAAGTCGGCAAACATGTCGTCTGTGACAAGCCGCTCACCATGGATACTGCCCAAGCGCGCAAGCTGGTAGTGATGGCCAAGAAAAAAAATATCGTCAATGCCGTTACGTTTAACATGGGGTTTTATCCCATGGTTCAGGAGGCCCGGAAAAGGGTCGCTAATGGTGACATCGGTGATTTCCGGATGGTCTACGGTCGCTACTGCCAGGACTGGCTATCCAAGGATACCGACTATAACTGGCGGGTTGAAGCCGAGCACGGCGGTAAATCCCGGGTGGTTGCCGATATCGGTTCCCACTGGATGCAGATGGTTCAGATGGTCAGCGGCAAGCGGATCACTTCGGTTTACGCAGATGCGACGATATTTATCCCTGTTCGCAAGAAACCGTTGATCGACATCCCCACCTATTCCGGGATGGAACTAGGGCCGGATGATTATGAGGAAATTAAAGTCGACACCGAAGACCATGCCACCGTTATGTTTAAATTTGAAGGTGGGGCCAAAGGCGTCATGGTCGTGTTTCAGTTGAATCCCGGGCGCAAAAACAGAATTGAGTGGGAAATCTGCGGTGCTGAGAAGAGTCTTTCCTGGAACGGCGAGGAAGCCAATCAACTCTGGATCGGCAGTCGAACCGAAGCCAATCAGCTTCTCATGAAGGACGGCAGCCTGATGAATCCCGAAACCGCTAAATATGCCTCCTATCCCGGTGGTTTGCTGGAAGGTTACGGGGAATCCTGGAAAAATATTTTTATTGAGATTTATGAATATCAGAAAGCAAACGGACATAAAAAAGGGATGGCGCCGTCGTTTCCCACCTTTAGAGAAGGTTATAAAATTCAGGTGATCATCGATGCCATCCTTGAAAGTATCGAGAGCAACCAATGGGTGGATATTGATTGGGAGACATTTGACAGCGTATAATATTACCCTGAAGTGCCGGTTATCTGTGTTGGAACATTTGATAACCGGGTGTGTAACGGAATTTGGATTTTGCATGCCATGGATTTCGGGAAGAGACTTTGAATCCGGCTTGTAGCCCTTAAGACGACACTTTTTCGTAATTTTAAAAAAAGGATGTTGGGTCAAGCAGGGAAGTTGAGCTGCAGGGAAGGGGATACCATGTCGAATTCAGCGTTAGATGTTGTTGTTGCGGGGCACCTTTGTCTGGAATTGATCCCCCGTTTCTTGAATCCGGCCGGGTTGAAAATAAACGAAATTCTGCGGCCCGGCAGCTTGGTCAATACCGCCGAAATGACCATGGGAACCGGCGGAGCGGTTTCAAATACCGGATTTGCCTTAAAAATTTTCGGGTGTCATGCGACATTCATTGCCAAGGTCGGAAACGACGCCATCGGAGCGATGACCCTTGATATCCTTGAAAAATACGGTTCACCGGATGGCGTGGTCATCACTGACAACGTTAACAGCTCTTACACCGTTTGCATTGCACCAGCCGGAATCGATCGCATCTTTTTGCATTGCCCCGGAGCCAACGATGAATTTACCCATCGGGATATTGATTTTAAGCAGGTCAAAAAAGCAAGGCTCTTTCATTTCGGTTATCCCACATTGATGAAGCGGCTTTTTCAAAATGACGGCAAAGAGGTGGTTCGGCTGCTGAAAAAGGCCAAGCAGACGGGGGTGACCACATCGTTGGATATGACGTTGCCGGATCCCAATTCAGACGCCGGGAAAACGGACTGGAACCGTATTTACCGCCAACTGTTGCCTGCAGTGGACATCTTCATGCCAAGTATTGAAGAGGCCTACTACACACTGTTTCCCGAAAAGTACCTTGACCGCCTGGCCAAATTCGATGGTGAAGAGATGATCGATCATTTTACGCCGGATGAATATGCTGAGATCGCCGATCGCTTTCTAATGATGGGTTGCGCGATGGTCGTGTTAAAATCCGGGCACAACGGCTGGTATTTCAAATCGGCATCAGCTGCGCGGTTGCAGAATATGGGGAAGGCAACCCCATCGAACACCGCCCAGTGGGCGGATGCCGAGGTATGGTGTCCGGCCTTTGCGGCAACTTCGGTAGCGAGTGCCGCCGGTGCGGGGGATAACTCGATTGCGGCTTTTCTGGCCGCCATATTAAGGGACTACCCATTGTTTGAATGTTTAAAACTGGCCAACTGCGCCGGGTACCTGAACCTTAAAAGTCTCGATACCCTGGGAGGACTCCCTTCCTGGAGTGAATTGGTGAATATCTCCAAAACCCTTTCTGTCGCAGATATTGTGCCGCTTCGAAACAGCGGCCGGCACTGGCGGGAACATCAGAAAATCTGGCAAAAAACCTAGCTGCAAGTGCGATGCTTTGGGAGATGTAAGATGGGCTAAAAGAACGATTTTCGTTCAGGCACTAATTAAGCGAAACCCCATGCCGTCATAAAAACAGGTCATCTGCCCGGGGGAAACGAAAGTATCAATCCAACCCGCCTTTTTGGTTCACAAACGCCATCACTTCTTCCATGGTGGGCATCGAGAAAGAACATGCATGCCGGGTGACCACAATAGCGCCACAAGCATTTCCAAGACGGGCCGCCTTGTAAAGATTCCATCCATTTATATATCCGTAAAGAAATCCGGCGCCAAAGGCATCTCCTGCCCCTAAAATATTCTGTACTTCTACCGGGTAGCCCGACACTTCGATTGGCCGCTCTCCAATACGGTGGATTCGACAGCCCTTTTTCCCGATTTTTTCAACGACGATTGAAGGGCCCATGCTCAGGATTTTTGCAATACTTTTTTGGGTATCACCCGATACACGGGCATCTGAGACCTGGGAATGGGCGACATGCATCTTACTGATATCATGAAGCATCAAGGCATTAATTTCATCTTCCGTGCCCAATATAATATCCACATTGAACAATACCGACCGCAAGGTAGCACCAAAGTAGCGCGGATCTTTCCACTGGTCCGGACGAAAATCGAGATCTAAGATCACAGTGGCGCCATTTTGTTTTGCCAGGTCTGCCGCAAAAATCGTAGCACTACGACTTGGATCGTTGCTCAGGTTCGTGCCTGCGAACTCAAAGACTTTGGCTGCGGTCATCGGCGCAGCCAACACATCATCAATGTCCAACTCATTGTCCGCACAATTTTCTCTGTAATATACCAGGGGAAATCGATCCGGCGGTTCGATGCCGAGGATGACACAACTGGTTCGTTTTCCGGGTTTGCGTGAGATATAGCGTGTCTCCACTTTCTCATTTTTAAGATAGTTTAAGACAAAATCACCCACCGGGTCTTCTCCAACAGCGGTTAAAAGTGTTGATTTGAGGCCGAGCCTTCTTCCCCCGACACACATATTGGTTGGAGAGCCGCCGACATAAGCGTTGAAGCTTGTAATGGATTCAAATGGAGTACCGATATCATTGCTGTATAAGTCTATGCAGGATCGTCCCATGTGCAAAACGTCAAACTCTTTCATATTCATACCTTGTCCATTTTTTTCTTCAATAATATTTATGTTCATATTCAATTTAGTTGGAGAAGAGGTGAAAAACCGTTTAATCCATATGGAGTCCACCATTGATGTCGATGATTTCTCCCAGGATAAAACCGGAAAGGGGAGAAGTGAGGAAACGAACAACATGCGCCACTTCTTTGGCTTCACAAAATCTTCCAGCCGGGATTTGTTCCAACAGTTTGCTTTGCTGGTCAGGCGTGAGAAACTCGGTTATCATCGGCGTCTTGATATAAGCCGGAGAAATTCCGTTAACGGTAATACCGTATGGTGCGAACTCCCTTGCCAGTGAAAAAGTCAACGCGGCCATTGCTCCCTTGGAAGTGGTATACGCCGTTCCCGCAGTCAAGCCACCTGTTTTCATCGCCACTGAACAGATATTAATAATCCGACCCCATCCCATATCTTTCATATCCGGTAAAAACTCGCGTGATAGAAAGTATGTGCCATCCAGGTTAACCGCTATAATTTTTCGCCATTCCTCAACGGTTGTTTCGATTGCTTTATTGTTAGACAGGATACCGGCGTTATTAACCAGAACCGAAATTTTTCCAAATCTTTGTCGTATTTTTGCACAGGCGTCCGACACTTTTTGGGGGTCGCTGATATTTAACACTACCGAGTGCACGCCTGATCCGATTTCGGCAGACTTTTGTTCAAGGGCATCCTGGTTGATATCAACCATAATTACGGTATAGTCGTCACTTCTCAATGCTTTAACCGTTTCAAAGCCTAGTACGCCTGAAGCACCTGTAACCACGGCAACCTTTTGGGGGTCGTTTTTTATCATTTCACGGCTCATTTACTGATCCTTATTTTGGAAAATTACTTTGCGGGCAATAGAAACCCATTGCCGTATTTTATTGAAATCCTTTTCAGCGGTTTCCCAAGGATTTAATCCACTGACCCGAAGTGAAACCGATGGCACATTATACTTGCGACATAGCGTTACGACCCGGCGGACTCTATCTTCCATCCACGCCAATGAGGCATCCTGTAAATCTCTGAGCGGATGGAGACGAATATCAAGCCGCGATATATTACCATTTAGAGACGACAATGCTTTCTCGGTATCCGTGTAACCACTGATATCCAGTACGTCTACATAATCCATCTTTGCAACGTCTTTGACAATTGACCCTGTGTTGCCGCAACTGTGCCAGTATGAAATTCTGCCATGAAAAATGCCCAGTTCCATTTCATAGGGCTTTATAAAATTTCGATAATGCATGGGGCCGATAACACCGGTGTCAACCTCATCGTTAAACAGACTTCCCGGGGGAATGTTGGTTTCCCCGATAAATTGAGCGCGTGCTTTGAAATAATTTTTTCGTTCGTTTGTAACCCGTCTCATTAATGCATGAACGAAATCAGGATCCTCGGCCATCTTCAACAGCATATCGTTGTACCCACCGATATGCATCGCCACGCCAAAGGGTCCCCGGGTCCATTCCGGAAAAAGAACAGTAAAGGATTTTCCAACGATTTCTTTTATCCCATTATAAATTTTATGAGCGACCGGCATCATTCCGGATTTATAAAAATCGATCGCATCCAGCCGATCCAGTTCTTCAAACGAACCACAAACAGGTGAGTTTGAGTCCATTAACGGGTCTTTATCCGGATAATAATGAAACGGCATCCCGAATAAGGACATTTCAAAAGGGGTGTGCAGCCAAAGTGGAATAATCGGTTCAAGAGGAGTATCATCCGGAATCTCTTTGAATTGAGTGACTCTTTTCTGAAGGTAAAATAGAAGATACGCCGCCGGGTCGGTAAATGTATGAGACAAATCCTGAGGAAAGCGTTCAAGCCACAAAGGGTGCTGGATATCAATGGTGATGGGAATGCTGCTTTCATTTTTAAAAGCACCTTCGCGTGACCGTCCATGCCACTGGTCGCGAGCGCATACCTCCGGCTCCCAGCAGGCTAACCGATGCCGGTTCTCTGGACCGGCAGTTAACCGGAGATATTCATCACTGAGTCGCTGGATGTCTTCAAGAATTTGATTCATTTCATTTGCTTTCTGTTTTCCCGGTTCGGCGGGCAATGCCGGTTACAGTTTTTATCGCCTTATTGGCCGGCTGTTATGCCTCCATCAACATAGACGATCTGGCCGGTGATATAATCCGCGGCGGGTGAACACAAAAAAACGGTGGGGCCGGCCACATCGTTTGGTGCCGCCAGATAGCCCAGGGGGTTTCGGGCAAGCGCTTTTTCTAAAAAGCCGGGGTCGTTTCGCAAAGGGTCCAACATAACGGAGTCCACAAATGTCGGCGCCACACCATTAACATTGATGCGATAGGGTGCCAGCTCCATCGCATGCTGCTTGACCAGCATCACCAGTCCGCCCTTAGTGCTGCAATAAGCCGAATAACCGCGATCCCTTAAGCCCAGTTTAGAGCGGACTGACAGCAGATGTACCTGTTTGCCGCCTTTTTTCCCCAAAATTTGATGTCTCGCCGCTGCCTGGGCCAGAAACATGGCTGATTTTAAATTGGCTTGGTAAACTTCATCAAAAGCTTCTTCCGTGACTTCAAGAATCGGCTGTTCCCGCTGAATCCCGACGCAGTTGATCAATAAGTCAAGAGCCCCGTATTTTTCAACTACAGCGTCGACGGATTCATTTATTTCAGAGATCGATTTCACATCACATCGGATGGCAAAGGCTTCATAGCCTTGGGTCAAAAGTTCGCTTGTAAATGCCTCTCCTTTTTCAAGGCTGCGGCCGGACAGGGCAACTTTAACCCCCCTTTCACACAGGCTTTTTACGATGGCTTTTCCAAGATCCCCGTAGCCGCCCGGAACAAAGGCTACTTTACCGTGGATATTGAAAAAATCTTTTGCTTCCTTAGCGGTCGACATGTGGCTCTCCTTGACATCTACGGTAATGGCAGCTGGAAATTAATTCAAACAACATTCATTTTTAATGATTTCCCGCTGTTCGCTATTTGAATATAAGATTCGGCAAAAATAAAGTGATCTCAGGGATATAGGTGACGAGCAACAGTGTAATTACCAGCGGTATGAGAAAGGGGAATGATTTTTTAAACCCTTCCATCGGGGAGACTTCCGCCAGATCAGATGAAATATAAACCGCCATCCCGAGGGGTGGTGTTAAAAGGCCGATCAGGATGTTAATACACAAAAATACACCAAAGTGTGTCGGATCCACATCGAGCTTTTGCATCACCGGCAATAATACAGGCACTGTGATCATAATGGCGGCCAATCCTTCAATCAGGCAACCGATCAGCAGTAAAACAATATTGACAATCAGTAAAATCGCCCATTTATGAGTCACGATCTGGTTAACCAGATCATAGGCGAGAACAGCCACTCTTTCGGTAGTGACAATCCAGCCGAATATTTGAGCTCCGGCTACGATAAACATAATCACACCGGTTTGCAACGCGGCATCTTTTAAAACATCATAGAAATTATTAAGTGTCAATTCTTTGTAAATGATCCCTAAGACGATAGAATACATCACAGCGACGACACCGGCCTCGGTCGGTGTCGCAATTCCGGTTAATATGGAACCAAGTATAAATACAGGAGCCAGAAGGGCCAGAAAACTCTCCTTAAAAGCCTGGAATAGTTCGGATGCGTTGACCCGTTGTCGGGGAGTTGGAAATGCGATTTTTTTTGAAAAAGATTGAAAATATATCATAACTATCAACGACAGGCCCATCATGAGGCCGGGAATAAGGCCACCGGCGAACAAACGTCCAACCGATTCTTCCATCATCACGCCGATAAGTATCATGATCATACTGGGTGGAACTACCGGGCCGATCGTGCAACTGGCAGCGGTGATGGCGGCGGCGTATCCCGGATCGTAACCGTTTTCTTTCATGGCTTTAATTTCAACAGCCCCCAAACCGGCAACATCGGCCATGGCCGACCCTGAAATTCCTGAAAAAATCATACTGGAGACGACATTGACATGGGCAAGGCCCCCACGTTTGTGGCCCACCAGCGCCAAGCAGAGGTTGAATATACGACGAGTGATGCCGGCACTATTCATAATTCTGGCCGCGAGAATAAAAAAAGGCATGGCCAGCAGGGGAAAACTGTAAAGTCCGGCTGAGATACGTTCCGGAAGAATGAGTAAGGGGATGTCTTGGAAAAAGAGAAATGCAAATGAAGAGAGCAGCATCGAGAAAGCAATCGAGCAGTTTAGAAACAACAGAGCGACAAATATCAGAAAAAAAAGGACTATCTCCATTAAGGGCCTCCCTGTGCCGCTTACTTACTCAGTAATTTTTGGAATTCTTCGGAAATAAAATAGACCGTTGTCAATAACATGGACCCGAATGCAATCGGTACCGGCAGGGACCAAAAGCTCTTCGGCAGTGTCAAAACGGCGGCGGTGAAGTGGCCGAACTGCATTTTTAGCAGTGAAATACACTTGGGTATCAGCACAACGATAAAGATACCGATAAAAATATAGATTGCGATTGCGATAAAGGCTTTGGTTCGCTCAGAAAAGAAATTGACGAAATAATTAATCGAAATATGTGCTTTTTGTTTGTAAACGATATCTGCGGTTAAAAAAGTCAGGTAAATTAATAGAAGGGAAGCCAGTTCTTCAGCCCAGGGAAAAGGTTTGCCGAATAAATAGCGTACGAAAATCTGTAACGCGATAATGGTAACGATGAAGCCGAAGAGCAGCACCGCCAAAATCGTTTCGAGCCGTTGAATTTTTTTTAGAATCAGCCTGAACTTTTCCATCGATTGTTTCCTTCTACCTATTTGGCGAATTGAAAACTGCGTCCCGGTTTCGCTACACGAGTAGCAAAACCGGGAAACCACTGACTGAGCAAACAAAAATAGGTTTATTTAAGTTCCTGAATCTTTTGGTAGAGCCCTTTGCTCCAATACCCTTCGTTTTCCAGTTCTTCAACGATGGATACAACCATTTTTTGAAAAGGAGCCGTGTCGACTTCGATGATGGAAGTGCCGCTCGCCAAGATTTTTATGGTGTGCTCAACACGCGCTTTTTCTACCAGCTGGTTGTAATGTATTTCACCTGCCAGTGCCGCTTCTTTTAATATTTTTTGCATATCAGCAGGTAATTTTTCGTATGTCACTTTACCGATGATAGCACCGCGACTGCCGAATAAATGGTTGGTCCGGGTGATAAATTTGGCAACTTCGTTAAATTTGGCCGGATAAATGAATTCAAAACCGGTTTCCATCGCGTCGGCAACCCCCTGGGCAAGTGCAAGATAGACTTCACCCCAGGAAACGATGGTTACATTGGTTCCCAAAGCCGTCCATGCTTTCATGGCAATCGGCCATTCCGGAAGCCTCATTTTGATACCCTTCAGATCGGCCGGGCTGAAAATCGGCTTTTTGGATACCACTACCTTGGGAAGCTGGTAGGCGTGTTTGCTTAATAGCAGGTACCCTTTGGCAGCTAACTGTTTTTCAAGTTCGAGCGCTAGCGGCGAATCCATGAATTTGTCAAGATGCGCCTGGCTGCGGAAGGTATAAGGCATGATTTGGATTTGGTAATCTTTAACAAAATTTCCCAACCATCCTAGATCACCCCACAGCATCGCCTGGGTTCCCATGGCCAAACTTTCCATCTGGCTAATAAAATTACCGAGCTGAGCGGCGGGGAAAATTTGAATTTCTAGTTCGCCGTTTGATTTTTCAGCCGCTACTTCAGCGATTTTTTGAACCGCCTGATCTTCAAGCCCACCAGCCGCAGAAAGGATTCCAAGCTTCAGAACATATTTTTTTGCAGACACCGGATTTGAGAAAGAAAAGATTAGCGTGAAAATTATCGCCGCTGCCATTAGTTTTGTCTTCATAAGATTCTCCTTTTTATTGAGTCGATTATGTTATTTGGTGTGTAACGTCTGCCAGCTTAAATTTGACCGATCACCTCCTTTCTTTCGGCTCTGACAGTGAGCGTCGGGTTGCAGTATTATCGAATATGAAAGCAATTGCTCCGCTTTCGGGATGCCGTTTGATTCCGTTGATATTTTTTAGCGTCGTGTGCATGATTAAATTGATGCAGGATATCTTGCGATCGTCGGTATATTGCGATAAAATATGCATTTTCCACAGAACTATTAACCCGGCTCACCCGACACACAACCACTGATTTTAAGGTCGTTTTCAGTATCCGAACTTTTTCAACACTTTTTTTCATTGAAGGTTTCAAAGAGTTGTTTATGATCGGCATCCGACACGTATCGGTTGGGTTCCTTTAGGGCATTTTGCGGTGTGATCGACCTTTGGCCGGCTCATAACCTAGATCTTTTGAAATCGCAAATGCTGCCTTTTTTACAAGATCGATAAAATACCGTTTCCGCTTTCCCTTATAACGCAAAATAATGCCGCCAATGCTTATGGATCCGATAACTTTCTTGGAAAAATCTTTAACCGGCGCACCGAATGAGGCGACCCCGATAGTGACATCTTCCCAGCTTTCGGCATACCCTTGTTTAGCTGTCTTTTTAACCTTCTCCATTAATTCATCTAAATTTTTTACCGTGTTTTGGGTAAATTGCTTGAACCCTTTTAAACGCATAATCGAAGCGATTTCTTCATCTTTCATTCCGGTCAAAATTGCTAAAGGCGCCGCGCCGGCATGAAGAGGAAGTCGCCCGCCGCGTTGGAGTACCGTAGTTTTTAAATCGGATGGTCCATCAACACGTTCCAAACATAACGCCTCGCCCTGATCTTCGATGCAGAGAAAAACTGAATCTTCGAATTCCTCCGCCAGTTTCAACAGATAGGGCATCGCTATCCGGCGCAAGTTAAGCTGTCCCAGATATTGACTGCCAAGTTCAAATAATTTTGGTCCCAAACGATAAGGAGCACCTTTACGACTTTGGGATAAACAGTTTAAAGAAACCAGTGTTTTTAAGATTTTATGCGTATTTGTTCGACCGTATCCCGAGGCATTGACGATTTCGGTAAATGTTAATTCAGGTTTATTTAGTGAAAATGCCTCGAGAACTTTAAATGTTTTAATAACTGATTTCATAAATTCAGCCCGAATTTTAGCTACTGGACGATTGAAGAAATAGTTGGGGAAAATGAATCGCAATATTATTATTCTTAAATAGAGAACTAAATTCTCTATAGATGAATATAAATATCAATTAATGATTTGCTTTGTCAAGAGGAAAGCGATTAATTTTTATTATCCATTATTTCAATAATATAGACGTAGATTGTTTAAAGAATATATTTTAATCGATATGGGAGAATAATCTCTAAAAGGGGGAACCGGATTAAAACTTGGAGAGAAATGCTTAAAAGTGAAAAAGAATTGGATGGACTGTACGGCTTGAACTCACAAATCAGAGGGTTCGACGTGTCCATATCATCGAAAAAAGTCGAGGGGCCATTTCAATGGCCCTACTCTTTTTTAAAACAATTAATTATAAAAACCTTCATTTTGGTAAAATTATGTCAGCCGGCACCTGGAAAAGAGAGTGCAGTGGAGTTTCCGTCAAAGGGGTAGGCGTTATTTTATGTTTTTGGCCTCTCTATAACTTTCCGGCAACAATAGCGAATTCGTCGGTTTCCGGGTCAAATGGCGAGCCGGCGACATCCGAATAAAACTTCTCAATTGTAAAGTCGCAGATCGCAAACTCTCTCTTAAGCGCTTCAGGGCTAAAATATTGCAGCCAATTATAAACGGTACGCGTGCGGAATGCTTCGATCAGCGTATACTTGTCAAGGACTGTTTTTTCCTTCTCATATTTAAAAGTATTCAAAAAACCGTAGTATTTATTCGGTGACCATAAACCGCTTAGAAGATTCGCTTCATAATTCACTATCTCTTTGCGCTTCTCAAATGCAGACAAAGAATATACATCCAACAGAACAAAACCGCCCGGTTTCAAAAAGGTGTTAAAGTTGTTCAACAGTATTTTTCTCTGGGCGGGACTGAGCGCACAGAAATCACACATGATCATCAAGATGAGATTGAAGCGGTCATCCGTATCAAATTCAAGGTAATTCTGATTCACGTAACAGATGGACAACCTGTCTCTGGTTGCGACGTCCTGAGCATACTGAATTGATCTTTTTGAGAAGTCTATCCCGGTCACAGTCGCCGCGTTTTGTGCCAGCTTCGTTGTATACAGCCCCGGTCCGCATCCGAAATCAGCAATCTTCATCCCAGGGCCGACGTTGAAGTGGGAAACGATCCATTGAATCGAGCGATCGATGAACGCCGCATTTCGGGAAGAAACGTCAATGTCCCCGTTAAGGTGGAAAGAGAGCATTTGCTCTGATATATAATTATCTGTCCACAGGTCGCTCGCGGTGTAAAACTCGAACGGTTCAGGACGTGAATTTATTTTTTCCAGTTCGTCAAACATTTTATATATCCAAGTTCCCCTCTATTATTTGTTTTAAAGTCGTAGATGGGCATTAGTTAGTGTCCGTCCACAAATGGTAGATTTTGGTTCAGAGCAAGGCTTGAGCAATTTTGAAACCGCAGGCATAGCGGGCTATGTCGAGGATTTCAAAAGAGCGAAAACGCCGCTCTGGG
>SDBV01005957.1_pt1 | contig 17030 bp, 5 predicted proteins | sample 2277081 | NCBI WGS metagenome assembly SDBV01 (sample SAMN10402039, study PRJNA504765) | marine sediment metagenome | isolation source: marine sediment core GS10_PC15, 223 cmbsf | place: Arctic Ocean: Southern Knipovich Ridge | collected 2010 | reverse complement strand
GCGCTCTTTGGGTATGCCAACTATCATCGTTCAGTTCTGGAAACTCAACTCGCTCTTTTTCAGTGTAAGAGTGTGAATAACATCACCGTCAATGTTAGTGATAATGTACGTTGCTGTCGGGTCCGGCTTGGCGGTGTCAAAAGCCAATCGTCCATAGGAACATTTCTCGTTATACCCGAACAGCGCCCCATCCTGCAGGCCATGAGACACGACGTTGGTTAACTTGGAACTCATGAACTCGTACAAGGGGTATCCGTTTTCACGCTCTGTTTTCCAGGCATCTGAGCGGTGCCGGTCGGCGGCAATCAAGATTACTCCCTCCACCTTGTTGTCTTCTATGAACGAGAATATATCTTCGCGCTCATCGGGGAAACCGTCCCACGTGTCTTTGCTGCTTCCCTTGGTACCTTCCGACCATGGTACTGATGAAGCAATAACTTTGAATGTGGCGCGGGAACGCTTCAGTTTGCCGAGAAGCCACTTCTTCTGGTCTGGGCCAATCATGGATGGCTTTTCCACGGACTTGGGATTCTGTCTGTAAAACCGGCAGTCCAGAAAGAAAAAGTCCACATCGCCGATTGCGGTGTCGAACCATACACCGGGGCGCTTTTTGCCACCGCCGTAGTATGGGTTGGCCCAGTTCTGCTTGAACACCTCCAAAACATCGAGTTTCCATGGTGGATCATCCAGGCTCAATGAACTTGTGCAGTCGTTGTCGCCGAAATCGTGGTCGTCCCAGATTGCGAAGACGGGTGTCGAAGCGGAAAAGGCGCGATACTCCGGGCGTGACTGGCGGCGATAGTAACAATAGCGTTGTGTCTCGCGCACTTCCGGCGTGTCAATGTAAACATTATCGCCAAGCAAGAGGAAAGCCAGTGGCTTTTCGCTAAGGATTGTTGTCCACATGTGCTCGAACCACGGCGTGAAACCTGCTCCGCCACCAAAACCCACTTCAAACTTCCCCTTTGCTCCCGGCGCTGGAAAAGTCCGGAAGGACGGTTTTGAATCCAGGGCGACAACCCGGCCGTCAATCTCTACTTGGTAGAAGTATTCAGTATCCGGTTGCAGTCCAGATATTTTCGCTACTGCCGTGAAATCGTCATTCTTCTTGGTCTTAACCGCCGCCGAGCGTTGTGCCTTGGCCATGTCCTTGGACTTGGAAACCGCCATGGCCACCGAAGATTCCGAAACCGTCCTGACCCAAACGCGAGCGCCTTTGTGGGTGACTGAACCCAATAACGGACCATGAATCAGCTTGACGCCTTGTTTGTTAGCTAGCTTTTGGAAGGCGGGATAATTGTACAGCGGTGCAAGAATATTTCGCGGACCTGCCAGGTAGCGATCCAGAGGAACGCCCGCTTTCAATGACTGTTCGACGGCCTTCATAGCTTCGTCCAGCCTACCTAAACTTGATAACGCCAGAGCGCGAATATAGACCGCCTCAAGATCCTGTGGGTTCTCGGACAGATACTCATCAGAGTATTGCAGCGCTTCCTCGGCCTGCCCCTGGGCAATCTGCGTCACGACGTTCCTGTTCTGTTTTTTATACTGCGTCGTGTAGTAGTCCCCACCCTTTTTCTTCTGAGCTTGGCAAGGCGCCGCCAAGAACGCTAACAAGACCATGAATGTTAAAGTCTTAATGTGAAACCTGTTGTTCATCTTGTGAAGCCCCTCTGTTGTAAATATTCGTTAAACCCGTAGTGCTTCTGGGCAAAGTCCGCAAGAAAAGGGGACAGACACGTCTTCGCTCGAAGACTCGCTACGCTTGCATCAGTCCCCTTTTTTGCTCAGCCTTCGCGGAGTGCATGGAACCTTGTCTGGCGGTAACACGAGAGCAGCACTCTTTTTTGCTCAGTTCTCTGTGCTCTTGCACGGATTTACCCTATGTTTGATTACTCGCGTCTCTCTTGCTCCACACAGGTTAACCCACAACGCCGTGGATAAACAATGGTTTTCTTCGGATAGACACAAAACACGCACGCTTCCAGCGGAAACGTGCGTGCGGCACAGCAATTCATTCACCCACTCAGCGCTGTTTGGTCACTTGGAATTCGAGCCTTCTGAGTCGATATCGTGTCCCTTGTGTTCGGAACCTTCTCAACCGACGTAAGCATGATGGAACGACATCAGCGTCTTGCTAAGAGCTTTGGTATGTTCCTTATCGGTAGTTTGCTTCACCTTCATCGTGCCCACCAGCAGCTTGTGGCAAAGTTTCAGCTTCTCGGCGTAAACTTTTTCGTCGCCCACGTCCGGCTTGATTCGCTGCTGCAAGAAATATTGAACCACGATCTTGGCGAATTCGTCCGCATGGTTTTCTTTATTTAGTGTCCAACGCACGATCTGGTTCGCGTTCTTCGACGGATTTGCCGACAACTCGTTTATCTGGTCAATCGACTTCTCCAGCGTCACAATATGTTCCGCCAGTTGTTTGAAGCGCAATTCATCGTCATAGATTCCGCAGGGAATCTGGCAATGCGCATACGCAATCCCACTAACAGCTATCAGCGCCAAAGCGCCCATTAGACAAACAGACAGGTTTTTCATTGTTTTCTCCTTTATATCCAGCCCAGTGTTTTAACTCAATTGGCCCTCAAGATCTCGGACGAAACGCCCCGAATCCCCCGGCGCAACAAAAAACAGTTGAAGACATCAGCCTGATGCGACCTCATGTCCTCTTATGCTACGTTAACTTACATCTACCGCCCTTTATTCCCGGTGGTGGCTTCTAACACAGAATCTAGTCAGGCGAAATACCCCGGCACACGACGCTTGTTTCATATGCAGGAGGATTCCTTACCATGAAAGAAGAAAATGGCATGCGATGTTCATGTTGCATAGCACGAGTGACGCTGGCAGTTTTGCTTGCCGCCACCTTTTCGGCCTGTGCCGCTAAGAATGAGTTCAACCTTTCAGGCAGCACTATTGATACAGGCGAACTTCTGAGCGGGGGGCCGGGTAAGGATGGGATACCGGCCATTTCGAGGCCTAAATTCGTTTCGGTGGAGCGTGCGCGTTTTCTGAAAGACTCGGATTTGGTCGTTGGCTTTGCCGTGGGGGACGGCGCCAGGGCTTATCCGATTTCTATTTTGAATTATCACGAAATCGTTAACGACACTGTTGGGAACCAGCCTGCGGCTGTGACTTGGTGTCCGTTGACCGCCACGGCAGTCGTTTTCGACCGGCGCATGCAGGGCAGGACCCTTGAATTCGGAGTGTCTGGCCTTTTGTACAATAGCAACGTTGTTATGTATGACCGAATCTTCGTGGGCCTTTGGTCTCAAATGCTGACCTCGTCGGTTAGTGGCAGGCAGGCGGGCGCGCAGTTGGAAGTGTTGCCTTCACGGCTTTTGACGTGGGGAGAGTGGAGAGAAGCCTATCCGGACACTCTGGTCTTGTCCAGGGACACAGGGCATCGGCGTAACTACGATAAGGATCCGTACACCGGCTACCATCGAAGTCCGTCGACCATGTTTCCTGTCAACAGGACCGACAACAGGCTGCCTGCGAAATCCAAGGTACTTGGGTTGCGGCTCAATGGTGTGGCCAAGGCCTTTCCGTTGGGGAAAATACCGTCCAGCGGCCAGCCGCTTGTTGATACAGTCGGAGGAGTGACGGTCTCGTTGCACCTGGGCCCTGGTGACGCAGCGTATGCGACTGGCGAGAATGGAAACTTGCTTCCCGGAACCGTCGCTTACTGGTTCGCCTGGAGCGTGTTCAATCCCGATACGAAACTTGCTGAATAGCTGAAATTATCCGGCCGTTGGCGCCGTTTGCCGCGCTTGCCGCAGAAAATCCAGTGTGACAACCGGGCTAGCGTTTTCCTGCAAAAAAATGCTAAGATAGCTCGTTTCCGTGATAGGAGAGGTGTGCCTTGTCGGCGCACTCGAATGGCTGCATTATTCAAGAGAAGGTCTTTGATGACAACAACTTACAAAGAAGGCACATCAGTATCGGCGGCGCTTGCTGAAAGAGGCGGTGAGTTGCCAGTGTTGGGTTATCTGCCGCAGGATGTAGATTTATTTTCTGCTGAGACGATAAGACACGTTTGCCGACCTGCGTTTGTGGTGCAAAGCGGCGGTTCGCTAAAGCTTGCCTATTGTGACGCTTCTTCTCTTTCTAGCGCTTCAGATAACGCAATCCCTGTGGTGGGTTATGTGCCACCATGCAATCCGAGCGCGCTTGGCGATCCTGAGTTCAGAAAAGCCCACGGCATTAATCACGCATACTATACAGGCTCGATGGCTAACGGTATAGCCTCAGTGGATATCGTCAAGGCGATGGGCCGGAACGGAATGCTTGGATTCTTCGGTGCTGCCGGACTTTCAGCGCAGGACGTTGAGAAAGCAATAGGCGAACTTGAGGGCATTTCTGCGCCCTATGGTTTTAATCTGATACACAGCCCGAATGAATCGCAACTAGAATCGGAAATCGTTGACCTGTACATCAGGCGAGGGATACATCTGATAGAGGCCGCGGCCTTCTTGAGGCTGACCTTGCCATTGATTCGATATCGAGTCGCTGGCATACATCGGGATGACGACGGAAACATTGTCACACCCAACAACATAATAGCCAAGGTTTCGCGTGTGGAACTCGCGACCAGGTTCTTCTCGCCGCCTCCGGAGAAACTGCTCGCTAAACTTTTGGAGTCAGGCGATATTACCCAGGAGCAGGCCCAGCTTGCTTCCAAAATACCTGTTGCGCAGGATCTCACTGCCGAGGCAGACTCGGGTGGGCATACCGACAACCGGCCCGCCATCGCGCTGCTGCCGACCATGATAGCGTTGCGCGATAAGCTTCAGAAACAATTCGGTTATACACAAAAGCTTCGCGTAGGGCTCGCAGGAGGGATATCGACCCCTGAATCAGCCGCCGCCGCTTTCGCAATGGGCGCTGCGTACATAGTCACCGGCTCGGTAAATCAGGCCTGCGTGGAATCGGGCTCTTCGGACATCGTTCGCAAAATGCTTGCTGAAACCCAGCAGGCGGACATAATAATGGCCCCGGCCGCTGACATGTTCGAGATGGGCGTGGAAGTGCAGGTTTTGAAGCGCGGGACGATGTTTTCTATGAGGGGCACGAAGCTGTACAGCCTTTACAAGACTTACGAAAGTCTTGATGAAATCCCCGATGCCGAGCGGACTAAACTTGAGAAGACGCTTTTCCTCGCGCCCTTGGAGACAATTTGGGAGCAGACGAGGGACTTCTTCACAAAACGCGATCCAAGACAGATCGAACGCGCCGAGGAAGATCCCAAACACAAAATGGCGCTTGTGTTCCGCTGGTATTTGGGCCAGGCGTCGCGTTGGGCAAACGCAGGGGTTCCCGAGCGTAAAATGGATTACCAAATCTGGTGCGGGCCTTCTATGGGCGCATTCAATGAATGGGTAAAAGGAACCTTTCTCGAAGCGCCTGAAAACCGTAACGTTGCAACCGTTGCCAAAAACATTCTTTATGGCGCGGCGGTGATAACCCGGCTGAACAGTCTCAGAATACAGGGTTTCCCGCTCAAAGCCGAAGATTCGAATTTACAACCACTTAGACTAGAAGAACTTGAGGAGTTTCTGGATTGAGCAAGTCCGAAAACCGTAACACCGGTCGGCCGCAAGGCGTTCAGGACCCGATTGCCATAATCGGAATGGGTTGCCTGTTTCCGAAGGCTGACAATCTCGGCGCGTACTGGGCGAACATCAAGAACCGGGTTGACGCAATTATCGACATTCCTGACACGCATTGGAATGTCGAAGATTATTACTGCGAAGACCCCAAAAAGCCCGACCACACATACGGAAAACGCGGCGGCTATCTGTCTGAAATTGAGTTCAACCCCATTGATTTCGGCATACCTCCGAACACTGTCGAAGCAATCGACACCTCGCAGTTGTTAGGACTGGTTGCGGCCAGGCGTGCAATGTCGGACGCCGGTTACGGCCCCGGGCAAGAATTCGACCGGAGCAGAGTGAGCGTTCTTATAGGGGTGACCGGCGCACTTGAACTTACCGCAACACTTGGCGCGCGCCTCGGCCATCCGAAATGGCGAAAGGCGCTGAAAGACGCAGGAGTTGACAATGAAGTCGCCGAGGACGTCATAGAACGCATATTGGAACAGTATGTGCCGTGGCAGGAAAACTCATTTCCTGGGCTTTTAGGCAATGTAGTGTCAGGCCGAATCTGTAAGAACCTTGACCTGGGCGGCACAAACTGTGCTGTTGACGCCGCCTGCGCGAGTTCGTTCAGCGCGATTCATCTGGCGCAACTTGAACTTGCCGCCGGACGAAGCGACATGGTGATTACGGGCGGTGTGGACACCTTCAACGATATTTTCATGTACATTTGCTTCAGCAAAACTCCCGCATTGTCGCCCACGGGCGAGACGCGGCCATTCGACGCCCAGGCGGACGGGATGATGCTTGGTGAAGGGCTTGGGATAGTTGTTCTGAAACGTTTGGCTGACGCAGAACGAGACAACGACAGGATTTACGCGCTCATACGTTCGATGGGAACATCGAGCGACGGATCAGGCGACGCAATCTATGCGCCAAGCGCCAAAGGCCAAATGAATGCGCTCCGGCGGGCCTACGAACAGGCGGACGTATCGCCCAACACTATCGAACTTGTTGAAGCCCACGGCACGGGAACAAAGGTCGGCGATATGGTCGAGTTGAGTGCCCTGGCGGAAGTTTACGGAGAAGCAGGCGGCGGACAATGGTGCGCTCTGGGTTCGGTCAAGTCGCAAATCGGCCATGCAAAAGCCGCCGCGGGCGCCGCGGGCTTGATCAAAGGCGCAATGGCACTTCATTGCAAAACGCTTCCCCCGACAATCAATGTCACAAAGCCCAATGATGCTATAGCCGGCGGCAAGACGCCGTTTTACGTTAACATTGAGAAAAGGCCCTGGCTTCCCAATGAAGAACATCCGAGAAGGGCGGGAATCAGCGCATTTGGATTCGGCGGCAGCAACTACCATTGCCTTCTGGAAGAACACGGCGCGCAGAAAGCTGCGCCGGACTGGGAAGGCGACGTCGAGATTTTTGCTTTCAGTGCGGACACTACCGGCGACCTAAGCAAGGCCATTTTGCGGATGGACACCAAAGCCAAATGGGCCGAACTGGGCATAGCCGCCAGAGAGTCGCGTAAGGATTTCGACGCCGGCAAAAAGTGTCGTTTGTTGTTTGTTGTACACAAAGACGACACGGACCTCGATAAACTTGTGGCCAACGCTCACGATTTGCTCGACGGCAAGGCTGATGCAAGATCGTGGGAATCTCCGGCGGGCGTATATTTCAGTTCCGGTGACAAGAAGGGCAAACTTGCTTTCGTCTTCCCTGGTCAAGGCGCGCAATACGTGGGCATGCAGCGTGATTTGGCATGTCTGTTCCCGGAATTCCTAGACACTCTGGCGCTGGCAAACGATGCCATAAAGGATAAACGCTTAAGCGACTTCATTTACCCCCACCCGGCCTTTGACAAGGACGCGAAGGCCGAGCAGGACGCGGCACTGCGCGCTACGCAGGTGGCACAACCCGCGATAGGCGCTGCGTGCGTGGGAACGCTCAAGGCACTCAAGACTTTTTCCGTTGAACCCGAGGCGGTTGCAGGCCACAGTTACGGCGAACTTGTCGCCCTCTATGCTTCGGGCCGGATAAGCGAAAAAGACCTGTACGCAATTTCGAGGCTTCGCGGCACACTTATGGCGGCGGGCGGCAAGGACAAGGGCAGCATGCTGGCTGTGTGCGCTTCCATCAAGGACGTCGAGCGCGTCATCAAAGAAAACAGCTTGAACTTGGTTTTGGCCAACAAGAACGCGCCCAACCAGGCTGTACTTTCAGGCGACACGTCCGAGATTGAACGCGCAAAAAAAGTACTGACCGAGAATAAAATAAAGAGCGTCATCTTGCCGGTAGCGGCCGCGTTCCACAGCAAGTTCGTATCAGATGCGAGCGTGCCATTTCTTAAAGCGCTCGAAAAAGTCGAGTTTGCAAAATCGGATATCCCCGTGTTTGCCAACACAACCGCGACTGAGTATCCTGCCGCTGCTAAAGCCGCAAGGGAACTGCTCGCCAACCAGTTGGCAAAACCCGTCGAGTTTGTCGCCGAGATCGAAAACATGTACGAGTCGGGTGTCCGAACTTTCCTGGAGGTCGGCCCTGGCGCGCGTCTGACGAGTTTGGTTAAGAGCGTACTTGCTGATAAGGATGCCGACGCTTTTTCCGCGGACGAATCCGCTGGCAAACGCAGCGGATCACTGGATCTGGCGCGTGCGCTGGCAAGACTTGCCGCGCTTGGACATCGCGTGGACTTCAGCAAATGGAATGAAGGTTGTTATGAAGAGCAGCCAGCCTCGGGCTCGAAAAAGCCAAAGCTGACAATGATGATATCGGGCGCCAACTACGTTTCCCCAAGGACACCCAAGCCGCCTGTTGAGAAACCGCATGCCGCTCCTAAGCTACCCGCGCCGCAGGCAATGAACGAGTCCCTTGCCATTCCTGAAGATTTGGCGACGGCGTTGCGCTCTACGCAGGACAACCTTGCTGCGCTTCAAAAACTTCAAGCCCACACGGCCAAATTGCATCAGCAATTCCTGGAAGGCCAGGAAGCCGCAGCCAACACCCTAAACACACTTTTGACGCAACAGCAGGGCTTGCTAGGATCTGGAGAGCTAACCCCAACTATTTTCTCGCCGCCAGTTCAGCCAACTCCTGAACCCGTGTCGGTTGTTCCTGAACCGGAGCCTGTTGAAGAACCAAAAACCGAAGAACCGCCTGCCGCTGAACAAGCAGCCGGAGGCGAAGTTGAGGCGGTGCTGCTTGAGACTATCGCCGACAAAACTGGCTATCCTGTTGAGATGCTTGAATTGGATATGTCGCTTGATGCCGACTTGGGCATTGATTCGATAAAACGCGTCGAGATTCTGTCGGCCTTGCAGGAAAAACTTCCGGACGCTCCCGAGATCGGAGCGGAACAGCTTGGTACTATTCAGACTTTGCGCCAGATTGTCGAGTTCCTGGCGGTTGAAGGAGTGACGCAAAGCTCTGAGCCAAGTAGTGGGGCAGGCCAAGCTGAGACAGAGCGAGTGTTGCTCGAAACTATTTCTGAAAAAACCGGTTATCCCTCCGAGATGCTTGATCTTGATATGTCGCTTGACGCTGATTTGGGTATTGATTCGATCAAGCGCGTGGAGATTTTGTCGGCCTTGCAGGAGAAGTTGCCTGATGCTCCCGAAATTGGGGCGGAGCAACTTGGCACCATTCAGACATTGCGTCAGATTGTCGAGTTCCTGGCTGTAGAAACTTCAACGGAAGTTCCTGCGCCAAGCACTGGGACTGGCCAAGCTGAAACCGAAAAGGCATTGCTCGAAACCATTTCTGAAAAGACCGGCTATCCTGTCGAAATGCTTGAACTGGACATGTCGCTCGACTCCGACCTGGGCATTGACTCGATAAAGCGCGTCGAGATTCTGTCGGCGTTGCAGGAGAAGATACCTGACGCTCCCGAAATTGGCCCTGAACAACTTGGCTCTATTCAGACTTTGCGCCAGATCGTGGAATATCTTTCGGAGAACGCGGAAGTCGTCGAGCAACCCGCGGACGCGAAGAGCGTGCCGCCTTCGATCAAAGTTCAAGTTGAATCTAAGATCAACACTATGGCTGTCCGTTGTGCGCCGCTGAATGGCGTTGCGTCTGGCGAAGCGATATCTTTGGCGACGGACTCGCCAATTTGGATAGCGTGCGGCGACTCTCGGCTCGGTGAATGCCTGAAGCAGCAGTTGGACGAGCGCGGTTGCGACGCAAAAATCGTTTCACTCGATAAACTGAACGATTTGGATGCACCGTCGACTTTGGCGGGCTTGATCGTGGTGTCTCCAGAGGGCAATGCTGACCACGAGTTTCTCTTCTCGGCATTCGGTGCGCTTCAAAAGGCTGCTGCCGGTTTGCGAAAAGCCAAGGGCGTCTTTGCCACCGTGTCGCGCATGGACGGAAAATTCGGATTGGCCGGAGGGCGCAACCCCATTTCAGGCGGATTGGCGGGCATGTCGAAAACTGCAAGCCACGAGTGGCCGGAAGTCCTATGCAAGGCCATTGACCTGGCGGATGATTACAACAGCCCTGAAGACGCCGCGAAAGCAATCGCGAATGAAGTCATTCTTCCAAGTCCGACGGAAGTAGGGCTGTCGAAGGACGGAAGTTTGACTCTTGAGTTGGCATCACATGCGCCGCAATTCAAGAACGGCCAGGTTTTGGAACAGGGCGATACCGTAATCATAAGCGGTGGCGCACGCGGCGTGACTGCCGAGGTGGCCATAGCGCTGGCAAAAGCCGGCAAACCGACACTTTTGCTCTTAGGCCGCAGTCCGGGACCGCACGATGAGCCGGACTGGCTTGCCGGATTGAAGGACGAAGCGGACATTAAGCGCGGTCTTCTGGAACATGCCGACGGCCCGGCTTCACCCAAAGAGATTCAGCGCGAGTGCAAATCGATTCTAGCCAACAGGGAGATAACAAGCAACATAAAGAAGGCCGAATCGGCCGGCGCCAAAGTGTGTTACCGCTCTGTAGATATACGTGACGCCGCATCGGTGAAGAGCGCAATTGATGAAGTTAGATCTGCACACGGACCCATAAGAGGCATTGTGCATGGCGCGGGCGTGTTGGCCGACCGGTTAATCGAAGATAAAACAATCGAACAATTCAAGGACGTTTACGAAACCAAGGTCACGGGATTTCAAAACATCATAGACGCCGTGCCGGAAGACGACTTGAAGTTTATGGTCATGTTTTCTTCGTCCACCGCGCGCTTTGGGCGTAAAGGACAGATCGATTACGCAACCGCAAACGAAGTCTTGAACAAGCTCGCGCAATCGGAAGCGGCCAAGAGAAATAATTGCAGGGTAGTTTCCCTAAACTGGGGTCCCTGGGCGGGAGGAATGGTTACGCCGTCGCTTGCGAAAATCTTCGAGGAAGAAGGCGTTGGTCTAATTGGTCTAGAAGCCGGAGCGGAATATCTGGTAGATGAAATAACTTCGGCCAACGACGGTCCCGTTGAGATTGTTGTTATTGCCGGTGAGATTGATAGTGCGCTTCCCCAGACAGAGACAAGGGGCTTAAGCCCCTTGCCTACCCCTCGAAGCGACGATCCCGTGCAGTCACAATCCGCCCGAACCCAAGACAAGGGGCTTCAGCCCCTTGCCGACTCCCCAAGCCTGAACGGCATCGCCTTCGAGTTGGAACTGGATGTCGAGAATTATCCGTTCCTGAAATCTCATGTCATAAACGGGAAAGCCGTTTTGCCGGCTGCGGTCATAGTCGAATGGTTGGCGCACGGCGCGCTGCACGAGAATCCGGGATTACGGTTCCATGGCCTGGACAAGCTGCGGATACTAAAAGGCGTGATGCTCGACAAAAGTGAATCGTACAAGATTCAGGTTGTCGCCGAAAAGGCCAGTAAGAACGGAGAGTTTTATACGGCGCACGCGGAACTAATGAGCGGTGACGCTTCTATCACTCATGCATCGGCGGACGTGGTGCTGGTACAAACATTGCCAAAGACAAACACAACGGTCGAGGACATAGACTTCGATCCGTCGGAAAATGGTTACTACGCTGATGGACGCCTGTTTCATGGCCCTGATTTCCAGTGCCTCGAAGCCATAGGCGATTGCTCTTCGGAGAATTTCATCGCCCACGCAAAACCCGCACCGGCGCCTTCGGAATGGAGTACGACGCCGTTGCGCAACGCGTGGTTAGCGGACCCGCTTGCCCTCGATTGCAGTTTCCAGATTATGATTCTTTGGTGCCTGGAAAATTATGGGAAGGCCTCCTTGCCGACCAAGGTTGGCGAATACAGGCAATTCAAACGCGAATTCCCTAAGAATGGCACGAGGATTGTCGTAACAGTGACCAAGCACAACAAACGCCGCGCCGTTGCGCAACTCGATTTTGTCGATCCGGAATCGAAGGAATTGGTGGCACGAATCACCGGTTATGAATGCACGATTCTCGGCACCTTAGCCGAAGCGTTCAAGAAAAACACGCTCGATGAGCAATAGACGTGTCCCTAACGGAAAACTAAGCAAAAAAGGGACTGACGCAAGCGAAGCGAGTCTTCGAGCGAAGGCGGGTCTGTCCCTTTTCTTGCGGCCCTTGCCCAAGAGCGCCATGAGTAAAACGAGCACTTACATGAAATCAAAGAGACACCCATCAGTAAAAGGCCCAAGAACTTGAGTAACAAGAATTCCATAGCGGTTGTAGGCATAGGCGGCATTTTTCCTGATGCGCCCAATCCGCGGCAGTTCTGGGACAATATTCTGAAACGCCGCGACGCTTCGCGAACGCCGCCGGAAGGCAGATGGTATCTGTCTGAGAACGACGCCTTTGATCCGGAAGTCGGCAAGGCAGACAAGGTCTATTCCAAAAAGGCGTGCTATGTCGATCCGTCCTCGTATGAGCTTGATTACTCGAAACTGAATATCTCACCCGATTTTGTGCGTCAGTTGGATCCCATGTTTCATCTCGCATTGTATGCCGGAGACCAGGCTTTCAAAGATGCCGGGGCCGAGAAGTGGGACACCGACCGCATGGGGGTCATAATGGGCAATCTGGTGTTGCCCAGTGAAATGTCGTCCGCGCTGGCCAGGGAATATCTCGGCCGCACTTTCGAGGAAAAAGTGTTGTCTGCTGAGGTGATCTCCGCTGAAGACGCGGAAGTGACCAAAATCAATCCGCTCAACCGGTACGTAGCCGGGCTGCCCGCGGGGCTTCTTGCGAGGGCGCTTAATCTCGGCGGGGGAGCATACACACTCGATGCGGCATGTGCCTCTTCATTGTACGCGTTGAAGCTTGCGGCTGACGAGTTGATTCAAGGCCGTGCCGACGCGATGATAGCGGGAGGTTTGTCCCGTCCCGACAGCCTTTACACGCAGATGGGGTTTTCCCAGTTGCGTGCGTTGTCGCAGTCAGGCACATGCTCGCCCTTCGACGCAAAAGGCGACGGCTTAGTGGTTGGCGAAGGTTGTGGTCTCTTCGTGTTGAAGCGCACCGCTGACGCAGTTCGCGACGGAGACAGAATCTATGCCGTCATCAAAGGCATAGGACTTTCAAATGATGTGGGCGGACGCTTGCTTGCCCCCACTTCCGAGGGACAATTGCGCGCGATGAGCGCCGCGTATGAGCAGGCCGGTTGGGATCCGCGGGAAGTGGATCTCATTGAATGCCACGCAACCGGAACCCCTGTAGGCGACGCGGTCGAGTTTGAAAGCCTCAAGACTCTTTGGAATGAGGCCGCCACAAACAAGGGCTGGACACGCGGCCAGTGCGTATTGGGTTCGGTAAAATCGAACATCGGCCACTTGCTGACCGCGGCAGGTTCGGCCGCGCTCATGAAAACAATATTCGCCCTGAGGGAAAAGACGCTACCACCTACGGCAAACTTCGTAAATGCGCCCGATGCACTGGGTATCGAGGAAAGCCCCTTTAAGGTTCTGAAGGAACCGCTGGAATGGAAGAGGGAAGACAACGGCACTCCGAGAAAGGCTGCCATCAGCGCATTTGGCTTCGGCGGTATAAATGCCCACGTGCTTGTGGAAGAGTGGTTGGGGCCCAAGGAAAAAAAACAATCCCAAAAGAAACGCAAGCCCAAAGCGGTTGTCGCCGCTGAACCAGTTGATATTGCCATTGTGGGCATGGACGCGCATTTCGGTCCATGGGACTCATTGCGTGCGGTACAGGAACGTGTGCTGGGCTGCACCGTGCCCGAGGAACCATATTCAAAGGCAGACTGGTGGGGTGTCGAGAAGAGTGGATGGTTCAAACATCATCGACTCGGCCGTGTGCCTTTCAACGGTTTCCACATTAACGATGTACGCGCCGCCGTCGACCAGTTCCGCATACCGCCAAAGGAGCTGGAGGAAATGCTCCCTCAACAGCTTCTGATGTTGCGGGTTGCCGAGCGCGCATGGAACGATGCCGGACTTAAGAACGAGGACAATCCGAAGGCGGGAGTTTTCGTCGGCCTGGGCTTGGATCTTAATACGACGAATTTTCATTTTAGATGGTCGATTCAGAACAAAATCCGAACATGGGCGCGCCAACTCGACCTGCACTTGTCCGAAGAAGAACTTGAACAATGGCTCGCCGACTTGCGCGACGCAGCAGGTCCACCTCTAACGGCAAACCGCACCATGGGAGGACTCGGCAGTGTTGTGGCCAGCAGGATCGCGCGCGAACTCCACATTGGCGGTCCAAGTTTCACATTGTCGAGCGAGGAAAACTCCGCCGTTAGCGCACTGAATGCGGCCGTGCGCACTCTTCAGTCAGCTTCGATAGACTGCGCACTCGTAGGAGGCGTCGAGATGGCGGGCGATGTCCGTGCCGTGTTGGCCAGACATGCCAAGCGTGCCTGCTCATACTCGGGAAAGGCCAAACCTTTCGACTCTGAAGCAGATGGCACAGTAATGGGAGAAGGCGCAACCGCAATAGTCTTGAAACGCCTGAAGGACGCACAGAGAGACGGCGATAGAGTTTACGCTGTGATAAAGGGGATTGGCACAGCCACCGGCGGTAAACCCGACGATATTTGCCCGTCTGTGGAGGCATACACAAGCGCGATGGATCGCGCCTATGCCGAAGCGGGTTTGGACCACAAGAGCATTGGGTACATTGAAGCCCACGGCAGCGCTTGCCCTAGAGAAGATGCAATTGAAGCGGCGGCATTAACATCATATTTCAAACAGGACGTGGCGGACCAGGAGAGGTCCGCGTCCCAAGAGAAGTCCTGTGCGTTAGGCAGCTCAAAAGGAGATTTGGGCCACACAGGGTGTGCGGCGGGTCTTGCATCTGTTGTTAAGGCGGCAATGTGCCTATATCAGGAAATCATACCGCCACTCAGAAACTTTGAAACGGCAAGGTCCGAACTCGATCTGGAAACTTCCAGGCTTTACGCTCCGGAATATCCGCAGTACTGGTTGCGAAACCGCTCCGATGGGCCGCGCCGAGCTGCTGTAAGTTCGTTGAGCGTTGACGGAAACTGTGCGCATGTGGTGCTTGAGGCTGCCGAAACAAGTGCGATTCCGAGCATGGATGTCGCAAAACGCCAGCCAATGGGTGCGCATCACGAAGCGCTCTTTGCCGTGACGGCAAACACGACGGCGGACCTTTTGGAAGGTCTGGACGCATTGCGTTCTACGATAGAAAATGCGCATGAACACAATATCGAGGCCTTGGCGAGGCGGTGGCTGCGTGAGCGTGAAATAAGGCAACGGGACAGCGCGGCGGTGGCAATGGTGGCGCGCGCGGCGACTGAACTTCTCGAACAGATAAGCTTTGCGCACAGAGCAATTTCAGAAAAACCGCATGAACGAATTGGAGCGGACGGAAACGCTTCGTTCGAGTCCTTCGCCAAGGACAGAATTTTCTATAGTCCAAAACCGATGGGGCCCAAGGCCAAGCTGGCATTCGTTTTCCCGGGTTCGGGAAATCATTACCCGGGAATGGGCCGGGAACTGTTCACCAGATGGACGGAAGTTTTGCGAAGGCAGGACGCCGAAAACGAACATTTACGCAGTCAGTTTCAGCCGGAGGCATTTTGGACGGCCGAAGTCGGCAAGGACAGCAATCTTAGCCACAAGACACTGATTTTCGGGCAAGTGGCGCTCGGAACGGCGGTCAGCGATCTTATGCGGGTCTTTGGCGTCAACCCTGGAACTGTTATTGGCTACAGTCTGGGCGAAACTGCCGGTCTTTTCGCGCTTGGAGCGTGGACTAATCGCGACGAGATGTTGACCAGGATAAATGGATCCGAATTGTTCACCACGGAACTGGCGGGCGATTGCACGGCCGCACGGAAAAGCTGGAAACTGCCTAAACACGAAGCCGTGGACTGGGTGCTGGGTGTAATTGATCGTCCGATGAAGGTTGCAAAGGCCACGCTCAAACATCGCAAGAAAGTTTACCCGCTAATTGCAAACACTCTTCAGGAAAGCGTCATAGGCGGCAACAGGAAAGCCGTGCAAAAACTAATTACACAGCTTGAATGCCAATTCGTTCCTCTCGACGGCGTAACGACGGTCCATTGTGAAATCGTTAAGGAAGTTGAGAAGGCGTACCGGGAGCTTCATCTTTTTGACAACACAAGGGCAACGGACATCGAGTTTTACAGCGGGGCCTGGGGCAAGACATACGAAGTTACTAGTGAAAGCACTGCGGATTCAATACTAGCCCAGGCTTTGAATGGGGTAGATTTTCCGAAAGTTGTCGAGAACGCGTACGAGGACGGTGTTCGTTTCTTCGTCGAGATGGGCCCCGGGTCTTCCTGCAGCCGCATGGTGACCCAGATTCTGGCCAAGAAGCCCCATATGGCGCGTTCGGTGTGTTGCCCTGGGCACGGTGAGGTCTCGCTGGTTTTGCGCACCCTCGCAAATCTGGTTGCGGAGAGAATGCCCGTAAACCTCGACCATCTCTATGGACATGACTCAAGGGCGGTTGACCATTCGACGGCGGAAAGCCTTGCTGATGTCCCCCAGGTCGTCGTGCCAATTGGCGGCAAAGCTTTTGTTATCCCCGAACCGTCAGCAGCCAAAACGTATCCTGAACCGCAACAGCCACCCGCACCTGTTCCGTCCCTGGAACTCGACGAATTATCGTTGACCGCGCTTGAATCGACGTCGCCACTTGCGAAACAGATCGCCGACGCCGAACTTGCAAGAGTAGAAGCACACGAAAAATATATAAAGCTGTCCGCGGCCGTTACCGAAAGCATGGCGCAGAACATAGCTTTCCAGATGTCGCTCATACAAAGAATGATGGGGTATACCCCCGACGAGGAGTTGCCGAATGGCAAGGCCCCGGCCAATGTTGTGCCCTTTGCGCCAACCACGTCTGATGAGGTTCCTCGCGCCCTCAATCGTGAACAGTGCATGGAGTTTGCGATTGGGCTGATTGGAAATGCCTTGGGACCAAGATTCGCTGATGTCGACTCTCATCCAACCCGTGTCAGGTTGCCTGATGAGCCGCTGATGTTAGTGGATCGAATAGTGG
>SDBV01005956.1_pt1 | contig 17032 bp, 18 predicted proteins | sample 2277081 | NCBI WGS metagenome assembly SDBV01 (sample SAMN10402039, study PRJNA504765) | marine sediment metagenome | isolation source: marine sediment core GS10_PC15, 223 cmbsf | place: Arctic Ocean: Southern Knipovich Ridge | collected 2010 | reverse complement strand
GCTTTGTGTTGTGGGGCTGGCGGTGGTGGGGTTTTCGGAGCGTGGGCGGGTGGCCCTTCGGGAAGCGCGGAAGAGCTTTTCTATCTCCGACAGCAGCCAGGTCAGCCGCTTCCTGATGTGGAAGACGGGGCTCTTGATGGTGAGGGAGCATCCTGTCCTGGGCCTGGGGCCGGGCAGGTTCGATGCGCATTACCAGCCCTACCAGGGACGCGTGCTGGAGCTGGACAAGGACGGAGAGCGTTATTACCCGATCCTCGGTGTCGCGCAGAGGGCGCACAATGATTACATACAGACGGCCGCCGAGATCGGTCTGGCGGGCCTGGCTGCTTTTCTGTGGCTCCTGTGGCGGTCTTTGAGGATAGGAAAGGGGATCATCTGCGGCCCCTCGGGATCAGGGGAGGCTCTCCGCGCGGCGGGTCTTCTTGCAGGTATCGGTGGAATGCTGGTGCACGCGCTCGTGAGCAGCCCGCTGCACCTTGTCGGCACGCAGTTCCTCTTGTGGCTTTTCATCGGGCTTCTGGCCTCGCAGCGGGAAGCCCGGGGCGGTGCGGGAGGGTTCCATTTCCGGGTGGAGGGCGCAAAGAGGGTTCTCGGGAGAGCGGGCGTCTGTGTCGCAGCGGCACTGCTCGCGGCATGCGCCATCCGTCCTGCTGTGGGCAGTGGGTTCCAGCGTGATGCCTGGCTCATGATGGGAGAAGGGCACTGGAGGGCTGCCCTTCCTCTCGCCGGCAGGGGAGTGCGGTGGGATCCGGCCAACTATGACATGCACATCTACCGGGGGACTGCCTATTACCATATCGCAGAGTACGTGAGGGGGCTTGACCCCGTGAGAAGGGAGCAGGAGCCCTATCCCGACCATGCGTCGCTCTACAGGAACGGGCTGGCTTCCTTCCAGCGGGCGCACGGTCTGTACCGGGACTACATGGCGCTATACAACATGGGCCTCTGCTACCAGAGACTCGGGCAGCATGACCGGGCCGAGGAGCGTTTTCTGGAGGCTGCCCGGTACTTCCCTACGTTCGCAGAAGCATACGACAGGCTGGCGGAATCGTGCCAGATGCAGGGCAGGGTAGTCGACTCCGTGCGGTACCGGGGGCAGGCAAACCGTCTCAGGGGCTCTTCGGGCCACCAGCGGGACAACTGAAGGACGGTCCGATGAGAGCAGGCGGGCACAGGGTATTCATTCTTTGCGTCATCATCTGCGCCTGCGCCATCCTGGGGGCCGCACCGGGCCGCGCGCAGGAGCAGGAAGAAGGGACCGTGGCGGAAAACGGCGATGTCATGGGAGAAGCCACCGTGGTGAGGGTGGGAGCGGGGCCCGGGGCCATCGCGGAGGACCCGGGGATCGGGCAGCTCTACATCGCGAATCGTGACGAGGGCACGGTCTCGATACTCAACGCCCGCAGGCTGCTTGCGATGAAGACCCTGAGGGTGGGCGCCTCGCCGGGAGCAATCGCCGTCAACGTCTATACCAACCGGGTGTATGTCGCCAACTTCCGGGACAGCACGGTGAGTGTCATCAACGGGGTGACCCAGGAGGTGATGAAGACGATCCCGGTGGGGCTGAACCCGGCGGGGATAGCGGTGGACCCGGAGAGGAACAGGATATACGTGGCCAACAACGCCTCAAACACTCTATCCATAATCGATGGCGTGCGGAACCGTGTGACCGCGGAGATAGAGGTTGGGAAGAAGCCCTGGAGCGTCGTCTTCAGCGAGGCGCGCAATCAGGTGCTGGTCGCCAACCGGGGTTCCGGGACTCTCACGGTGCTGGACTCGATCTCGGACACGGTCAGGCGGGAGCTCCCCGTGCGCGCCGGACCTACCGCGATCGTCGTCACCCGGGATGGGAAGATCATGTACGTTGCCAGCGCCGGGACGAACACCGTGACTATCATAGACCCCGGGAAGGTTACCACGCTGCCGGTAGGCCAGACTCCTACCACGCTGGCACTGGACGAGGAAGCAGGGATGCTGTACGTGGGGAGTAGGGATGACAGGACCATCTCTGTCGTGGACACCGCCATACGGATTGCACGAGAGAACGGCGCCGCTCCCGCCCGCATCGAGCTCGAACTGACCGAGAGCGGCATGATGCGCGACCCGGACCGGGCCGTGGAGATCACGCAGGCCCTGGCGGCCGCCGGGTTCTCGTTATCGATCGACGATTTCGGAACCGGCTATTCCTCGCTGTCCTATCTCAAGCGATTCCCGGTGAGCCGGCTCAAGATCGATATCTCTTTCGTGCGCGACATGTTGAGCGACCGAAACGATCGCTCCATCGTCGGCACGATCATCGCGATGGGCCGCGGCATGGAACTGGAAACCCTGGCCGAAGGCATCGAGCATGCCGATCAGGCGACGGCTTTGCTGGCCATGGGATGCCATCTGGCGCAAGGATTTCATTTCGGAAGACCCAAGCCAGCAGATCGTTTCGAGGAAAGCTGGTTGACGAAACGTTGATCACTGCCATTATCGATCATGTGGAAGGCATTTCATGTGGCCTTCCCCTTGTAAGGGGTGCCGGCATTCACCTTGCCATGACCCTACCGTGCCGCATACCACATGGGGTTGCAAGCCGGAACCCCAGAAATTTCCGTCAAGCGATCAACATGGTTTGTTTCGCACCCGGTCGATACGCTCCTGCATCGCCTGCATGACTTCTTCATGGGTATGCGCCTGGCGTTGGGGTCGTCGGCCTCCCGCAGGGCTTCCTCGACCTCACGGGTCATGCACTCTCGTATTCCTCCGGCCACAGCGTTTGTTCCATGCGCAGCGACGCTTGGCCCAACAGGTGCAGCAGACCAAACAGGCGCATGTCGTCGGTGGCGACGATGTGCTCCCGAATCCGTTCCTGGATCGCCTCGCTGGCACTGTGCGCTTCTGGTGAGGCGGTGGCTTCGGGAACTCCACTTCCTCGGCGATCCGCGCCCAAGCGCTGGCCAGCGTCTCGATGCTGGACACGCTCATTTGCTCATCCACTTGCGCAGCAGGCGCTGTTTCAGGGCGGCGCGCTCTTGCGGGTTGCGTCCCTTGTGGTTGGCGATGCGATCCGCCGTGGCGGCCTGGCGCTTGACGGGCCAGTAGGAGCGGCCGTCCTTGCCCATCGACCAGACGCTGCTGACCTGGTTTTCCAGCAAGGGCAGGTGGGCGCTCAGCGCATCCGGCGATGCACTGGCCAGCGCCGTGCGTTCGCGAGTTCGCCAGCGCTGATGCCAGAGCTTCTTGTCCTCGCGCTCGCTGCGGCACGTCGTGTGCCCAACGATGGGTGTCTTGCGGCGGCTGCGACTCATAACGTGTCTGTCTCCCAGAACATTCAGGACTGATCCCAGGCGTCGATGGTCAAGACCAGATCGGCAGGACAGGCGGCCACACGGTCGGCATGCACTTCGACCTTTCCCATCCAGCCGGGCGGCTGGGCGTATTCCTCGCTTTCGTCGATACCGAAAATCCAGACGCCATCCTTGGACGGCTGGATGCCGCCGCCCTCAATCAGCGGCAGCACGTCGGCAGCGCGAGCGGTGTAGCGGTTTGGGTAGCCGCCTCCGGCGAGCTTGGCAACCGTGCCCGCTTCCGTCAGGCGCTCAATCCAGCGGATGCCGTCCGCGCCTGTCTCCCACTGCGCCAGGATGGCCGCACGGCGGGCCTCCTGGTCGGCGCGGTCGCGTTCCTCAGGGCTTTGCGTCGATATGACGATCCACCAGCCGATCATTCGGCACCGTCCAATCCGCCGTAGTACAGGCTGTCCGGGTACAGCGCCGTCAACCGCGACAGCGTGTCCTGTATCTCTTCCAGCTTGGTCATCATGTAGGAAACCTGCTCGTCCAGATCACCGGCCAGCTCGAACAGGTCGGCAACCTGGCTGCGCGATCCCTCGTTGATGACGGCCATCGCCAGTTGGTGCAACTTCAGCAGGTCGGTGCGAAGCTGCGGCGGGGCGGCGTCTTCGCCATCGTTGAGATCGTCGCGCAGCTCGTCCATGGCATCGACCGCACGCAACAGCGAATGCGTCTCGAAATTCTCCGGAGACAGCTTGTCCCATTCTTCGTCGGTAATGCGCGCGGCCATCGTGACGTTCCTGGTCAGGCGGTGGCGAGCGTCAGGTGCCCGACCGGCTCGGATGCCGGGCGCACCTTGATTTCGATGTCGTAACCGAGGCGATTCAGGCAGTCCATCAGCTTGCGCTCGGACAGGTTGGTGAAATCGCCGTGCATCATGCCCGACACCTTCGGTTGCGGGATGCCCATGCGCTTGGCCGCGGCTTGTTGTGTCAAGCCAAGCGCACGCATCGCTTTCCTGATCTCGACTACCAGGCCGGTTTTGATTTTCAGTTTCTCGGCATCGGGCAGTCCAAGGTCGGCAAAGACGTTGCCCGAGCTGCGTTGAACCTCGACGCCTTCAATGATTCGTTTTTGCATTTCGTAGCTCCTGTGCCAATGCTTCGGCCACCTTCAGCCGAGCGCGGATGATGTCCATGTCCACCTTTGGCGTGGCGATCCCGCTCTTGCTCTTCTTCTGGAAGCAGTGCAGGACGAACACCGCTTCCGCAAACTTCACCGTGTAGACCGCCCGATACGTGCCACCGGCATCGTCTTCGATGACTTCCAGCACACCGGCACCGCCAAAGCCCTTGAGCACCTTGGCCGCGTCGTCCTGGTCGCCCATCTGCGCCAGCGACAGCGCGTAACCGAAACGCCGACGCACGTCCGGCGGCAACGCCATCAGATCCTTGTAGCTGCTCGCGATCCATTCGAGCGGTTTTTCTTTGTCGGTCATGATGGCATCTTATACCTGTTCAGGTAATTTCACAAGTACGGCAGGTTCAAGGGGCATGTCGTGAAACACTTGTTTTACGACACCTCCGCAAAAGTCATGTGCACCAACCCATGGATGGCCTCAAAATTGTGCGGAAAACTCTGTCGCCACGCGCTACCATACGGAAACCTATTTCTGATGGTTATCCGCCTATGTTGATTGGCTACATGCGCGTGTCGTCTGACACCGACCGACAGAGCACGAACTTGCAGCGCGATGCACTGCTCGCCGCCGGCATCGATCCGCGTCACCTGTTCGAGGATCACGCCTCAGGCGCGAAGGATGACCGCGCCGGCCTGGCGCAGGCGCTGGAATTCGTCCGGCCCAGTGACGTGCTGGTCGTGTGGAAGCTCGACCGGCTCGGCCGCTCGCTGTCGCATCTGCTTGGCATCGTGACCTCACTCAAGGATAAGCGGGTGGCGTTCCGCTCGCTGACGGAGAACCTGGACACCACGACGCCATCGGGCGAGTTCCTATTTCAGGTGTTCGGCGCACTCGCGCAATATGAGCGCGCCTTGATCCAGGAGCGCGTCGTCGCGGGGCTGACCGCCGCGCGCAAACGCGGTCGGATCGGCGGCCGACCACCTGCCATCGTTGGCGAGAAACTGGACGCCATCATTGCCGCGCTCGATGGCGGCATGTCCAAGGCGGCGGTGTGCCGTAACTTCAATGTCAAGCGCACCACCTTGATCGAAACGCTGGCGCGGGTCGGCTGGCCCGCACCATCGCAACCAGGAGCGTAGGGGCATGGCGGACGGCAACGCGGAAGATCAGTGGCTGTTGGCACCGGCCGAACGCGAGCTGGTGATGACCAAGAACCGAGCGACCCGGCTGGGCTTTGCCATCCTGCTGACCTTCTTCCGCGAGCGCGGCCGTTTCCCGCGCGACGAAACCGAAGTCGAGGCACAGGGCATAGCCGCGCTCGCCAAACAATTAGACGCACCCGCGCCCATTGACGGCGAAGCCTTCCTCACGGGCCGCACTGCCGAGCGGTTGCGCGGCGAAATCCGTGCGCGTTTCGGCTTCCGCGAAGCGACGGTGGCCGACGCTGAGCTGCTGACGGAGTGGCTGCGCGATCATGTTGCCGGAGAAGTCGGCGGTGACATCGAGCCGATGATCGAACGGCTGGAAGGACGTTGCCGCGAACTCGCCATTGAACCTCCGACACCAGACCGGATGGAGCGCATCGCGCGTAGCGCGTTGCGTGCCCACGAAGACCGCTTTCATAACGGAGTCCATGAGCGGCTGCCGCCCGCAACCCGCGAACGCCTGGATGCCTTGCTGCGCCCCGAAAAATCGGGCCACGGGGAGAGCGCCGTTGAAGATGCTCAAGGCGAAGCCGCAGGCAGCGCGCCGGCCGTTCTGCTGAAACTGCGCGGCAGTCCCGGCCGCCCAAGTCTTGCCAGCATGCAGGACGAGTTGGCGAAGCTGGAACTGATCCGGGGCATCGACCTTCCCGCCGATCTATTCGACCAAGCTTCGCCGCGCGATCTGGAGCGCTGTCGCCAGCGTGTGTCGGTCGAGGTTCCCCGCGATCTGCGCCGGCATCCCGATGCCGCGCGCCTCACTTGGCTGGCCGCTTTCGTCTACCTGCGCGCCCGCAGCCTGACCGATGACCTGGTGGACTTGTTGATCGAAACCATCCACCAGATCGGCGCGCGTGCCGAGCGCAAGGTCGAGCGCGAACTGCTGGAAGATCTCAAGCGCGTGTCCGGCAAGCAGAACCTGCTGTTCAACCTGGCCGACGCTACGTTGGCCCAGCCGGATGGCGTGGTGCGCGACGTGGTGTTTCCGGTGGTCGGCGAGCAGACGCTGCGCGATCTGGTCAAGGAGTGGAAGGCCACCGGCCCGACCTATCGCATCACGCTGCGCACGGTGATCCGCAATTCGTACCAGGGGCACTACCGGCGCATGGTGCCGACCTTGCTGGCCGCGCTGGAATTCCGTTCCAACAACGACCGCCACCGCCCGGTGATGGATGCACTCGACTTGGTGAAGCGCTTTGCCGACACCAAGGTGCACGTTTTCCCGGCTGACGTGGATGTGCCGCTCGATGGCGTGGTACGCGGCCTATGGCGCGAAGCCGTGATGGAGAAGGACGCCGCCGGCCGGGATCGCGTCAACCGCGTCACCTATGAAATCGCGGTGCTGGAAGCGCTGCGCGAGCGGCTGCGCTGCAAGGAAATCTGGGTGGTCGGCGCAAACCGCTACCGCAACCCCGACGACGATCTGCCGACCAACTTCGAGCAAAACCGCGAGGACTACTACCGGGCGCTGAGTCTGCCGCTCGATGCGGAGCGTTTCATCGCCGACTTGCAAGCCGAGATGCGCGAGGCGCTGTCCACCTTCGACGCCGGCTTGAAGAAGAACCCATTCGTCCGGCTGAGCAGCAAGGGCGGTGGCTGGATCACGCTGACGCCACTTGATGCGCAACCCGATCCGCCCAATCTGACTGCGCTCAAGGCCGAACTCAACGCCATCTGGCCGATGACCAGCCTGCTCGATATGGTCAAGGAAACCGATCTACGGCTGAGCTTCACCGATGCCCTGAAAAGCCCGACCTCCTACGAGACGATGGATCGCTCGGTGTTGCAGCCGCGCCTGCTGCTGTGTCTGCACGGCCTGGGCACCAATGCCGGCTTGCAGCGCATGGCCGGACTGGATTCCGGCACCACGGCACGCGACTTGGCTTATGTGCGCCGCCGTTACATCAGCGTGGACGCGATGCGTCGCGCGATTGCCATCGTCGCAGACGGCACACTGCATGCCCGCAACCCAGTGATCTGGGGTAGCGGCACCACCGCCTGCGCGTCGGACTCCAAACACTTCGGCGCATGGGATCAGAACCTCACCACGCAATGGCACGTCCGCTACGGCGGGCGCGGTATCATGATCTACTGGCACGTCGAGCGCAGCTCGCTGTGCATCCATTCGCAGCTCAAGTCGCCGTCGTCGTCGGAAGTGGCGTCAATGATCGAGGGCGTGATCCACCATTGCACCGAGATGGAGGTGGATCGGCAGTATGTCGATTCGCACGGCCAGAGCACGGTCGCGTTCGCCTTCTGCCGACTGCTCGGCTTCCAGTTGCTGCCCCGGTTGAAGGCGATCCACTCACAGAAGCTGTACCGGCCGGAAACCGGCAAGGCCGATGCCTACGCCAACCTGCAACAGATTCTGACCAAGCCCATCGACTGGGACTCGGTGCGGCAACAGTACGACCAGATGGTCAAGTACGCCACCGCGCTACGCCTAGGGACGGCGGAAACCGAAGCCATTCTACGACGCTTCACCAAGAAGAACGTACAGCATCCGACCTACAAGGCGTTCGCTGAGTTGGGTAAAGCGATCAAGACCATTTTCCTGTGCCGCTACCTGCACGACGAGGCGCTGCGCCGGGAAATCAACGAGGGGCTGAACGTGGTCGAGCAGTGGAACGGCGCGACAGACTTCGTATTCTTCGCCCGCCGTGGCGAGATGGCGAGCAACCGCCGCGAGGATCACGAAGTCAGCATGCTCGCGCTGCACCTGATCCAGAACTGCATGGTCTATATCAACACGCTGATGATCCAGAAGGTCTTGGCCCTGCCGCACTGGCAAGGCAGGTTCACGCCGCGCGACTACGCCGCCCTGACGCCGCTGATATGGGAACACGTCAACCCATATGGGCGGTTCGACCTGGACATGAATACCCGGCTTGATCTGCCGTGATCGAGATGGCGGTTGATGACACGACTGCTTGTTCTACCCCCAGTCGTAGGGTTCGGCCATCAGCACCTGGCCTTCTTCGCGCGTGCTCAGGGTGGTGACGATGCGGCGCAGGGCATTCACGCAGTCATCGTAGAGCTCACCCTTGCAATCCTCGATGTCGGCGCCGATCGGCTCGACGGTGCCGCGCATCAGCCCACCGGCCGCGGTGTCGAACGACAGCACCTTGAAGCGCTGCGTGCCGCGCACCTTGATCATCAGCAAGCCGAGCTGCTCCATATCGCATTCGACGATGTGGGCGATGCAGCCGACATCCACCGGCACGGTGGGGGCCTCCGACGTGGCCACCTCGTTGCCGCGCTCGATCAGGCAGACGCCGAACGGGGTCTGGTCGCGCAGGCAGGTGCGCACCAGGTCGATGTAGCGGGCTTCAAAAACGCGCAGCGGCAGCAGGCCACCGGGAAACAGCACCGTGTGCAACGGAAAGAGCGGCAGCTCGGTGGGCAACGGCGGCAGCGGTGAAAAGGGCGAGAGAGCGATGTCTTCTTGCATGAGTAGGCTGAGCGGACGTCGGCGAGACTTTCGCGATGGTGCCGCGATGCTGGCCCTGCGCAATGGACGCTGCGGGCGCTGCGGGCGTGTTAGGCGTCGACAGCCAATTCGCGGTGGCGGACCAACACATTACCATGCGCGCGGAAGTAGGTGGCGAGCCGCTCTGCGATGTACACGGAACGATGTTGCCCCCCCGTGCAGCCGATGGCAACGGTCAGGTAGCTGCGGTTGTCGGCAATGAAACTCGGCAGCCACTTTTCGACATAGGCGCGGATGTCTTCGGCCATCGCCAGCACCATCGGCTGGCTCTGCAGGAAGTCGATGACCGGCTGGTCGCGCCCGGTCAGCGGTCGCAGGTGCGTGTCGTAATACGGATTGGGCAGCGAGCGCACGTCGAAAACCAGGTCGGCATCGGTCGGCACGCCGTGCTTGAAGCCGAACGATTCGAACATCAGCGTGAGGTCGTGCGGCTCGTCGCTGATGAACTCCTTGATGTACGCGCGTAGCGCGTTGGTGGGCAGCGTGCTGGTGTCGATGCGATGCGCGGGGTCGGCCAGCGGGCTCAGCAGCTCGCGTTCCATCTCGATGGCTTCGATCAGCGAGGTATCGGCGCCCTTGGCGACAGCCTGCACGTTGGCGGCTTCCGGCCGGCCGTTGCGGATCGACAGCGGATGCCGGCGGCGCGTCTCGGAATAGCGCTGCACCAGCGCATTCGTGCTCGCCGTCAGGAACAGCATGCGCACGTCGTGTTCCTTGCGCAGCGCGGTGATGGTCTCAGGCACCTTGCGCAGCGATTCGCGGCTGCGGATGTCGGTGGCCACGCCCAGGTGCGTGTAGCCCTGGTCGGCCAGGTATTGCGCCAGTTCCGGAATGAACTGCGCAGGCAGGTTGTCGACGCAGTAATAGCCTGCGTCTTCGAGCACGTTCAGGGCGACCGACTTCCCTGAACCTGACATACCGGTGATGAGAATGATCCGCATGCCGCGAGGATAGCATCACATTGTGGCAGGGCAGCGACCAATGAAAAAGGCGGCCGCTCTGGCCGCCTTCTTCGGGCGCGGGCGCGCGGGCGTTTAGCCCTTGTTCGACAGGCAGTCCTTCATGAAGGCCTTGCGTTCGTCGCCCTTCTTGCCGGTGGCGTCCTTGTTGCACATCTTCATGCGCTGTTTCGGGTCAGCCGGCTTGGCGGCCTCGGCGGCCATCGGCTTGTCCGACAGGCAGCCCTTCATGAACGCCTTGCGCTCGTCGCCCTTCTTGCCGGCGGCGTCCATGTTGCATTGCTTCATCTTGTCTTGCTGTGCGTTCTTGGCGGCGGGGGCGGCCATCGCACCAGCCGGTGCGCTACCTTGGGCGAAAGCCTGGCCAGCCAGGAACGGGAGCGCGAGGGCGCAAGCGGCAATCAGTTGTTTCATCGTGTTCTCCTTGGGTACCGTCAGAAGGGCGCAGCCATCAGGTGCTGCACCCGCGATGAACGCCGCCGCGTGCGTGCCCGGCGCATTCCCCCCCACAACGGAATGACCGCGTGTCGGGTTGACGTTCCTTGACAAAAGTAGGGGGGAGACGGCCGTTTGCGAAGCTTTGTGAAAGCTTTGCAAACGTTTCGTCAGAGGAGCCGGCCTTGCGGCGAATGCGAGGCGGCCTCGGCCAGCATGGCGGCGCGCTGGCGGTCCATGAAGTCGCGCAGCGTGTCGATGCCGCGCAGGCGCAGGATGGTGTTGCGCACCGCGGCCTCGACCAGCACGGCCAAGTTGCGGCCGGCCGCCACCTGGATCTTCACCATGTGGATCGGCAGGCCGAGCACGTCGAGGTATTGCGAATCGAGCGGCAGGCGCTCGAACTCGCCGTCGTTGCGGCGCACGAGCTGCACGATCAGCTTGATCTTCATCTTCCGGCGCACGGCGGTCTCACCGAAGATCGTCTTGATGTCGAGCAAGCCCAGGCCGCGCACTTCCAGCAGGTTCTGCAGCAACGGCGGGCAGCGGCCTTCGATGAAATCCGGCCCCAGGCGCACAAAGTCGACCGCATCATCGGCGACCAGGCCGTGGCCGCGCGAGATCAGCTCCAGGCCCAGCTCGCTCTTGCCCAGGCCCGAATCGCCCATGATCAGCACGCCCATGCCGAGGATGTCGAGGAACACGCCGTGCATCGTCACGCGCGGCGCCGAGATGCGCGACAGGTACAGCCGCAGGTGGTCAATGACGGCCGCCGAGGAAATCGGCGAGGTGAACAGCGGCGTGGACGAACGCGTGCAGCGCAGCTCCAGGTCGGGCGGCGGATCGACGCCATCGGCCACCACCAGGAAGGGCGGCTCCAGCAGGATCAGTTCGCCCATCTGGCGCTTGCGGTTTTCTTCCGACAGGCGCTGGTAGTAGGTGATCTCGGGCTTGCCGAGCACCTGGATGCGGTTCGGGTGGATCAGGTTCAAGTGCCCGACCAGATCGGCCGCGGAGGTCGCTTCCTTGGCGAAGTCCACGTCGAACGCGCGGTCCGCGCCCTCCAGGCCCGCGACCCACGACAGCTTCAGGTCGGCGGCATTGTCGTCGAAGATCGATTGGGCGGTGACGCCGGTCAGTTCCATGTCTATGCGGGCGCGTGGCGGGCTGGCGAAAGGGGCAGTCATGGCCGCGACATCTGCGGCGCGTACCTTTTTGCCTAGGGTCGCCAGTCGGTGAGTAGCTGGTGAATCGCCTCGGGCGACGGCAGGGTGTTGAGCCCCTCGCGCATGTCGCGGTCGGACAGCAGCTGGGCGATTTCGGACAGGATTTCCAGATGCTGCTGGGTAGCTTGCTCGGGCACCAGCAGGAAGATCAGCAGCGATACGGGTTTGCCATCCGGCGATTCGAACGGCACCGGCTCGGCCAGGCGCATGAATGCCGCCAGCGGCTGCTTGAGCCCCTTGATGCGGCCGTGCGGGATGGCGACTCCCGCGCCCAGGCCCGTCGATCCGAGCGACTCCCGCGCGAACAGGTTGTCGGTGACGATCGCGCGCGCGACGCCATGGTTGTTCTCGAACAGCAATCCGGCCTGTTCAAATACCCGCTTCTTGCTGGTTACGCTGACGTCGAGGGCAATGTTCCCGGGCGGCAGCAGTTTGGCCAAGCGATTCATGTGCAATGCGTGAAATGAGCGGCGTCCTTCTGCACCAATGTGGCGCACGCGGACAATCGGGTCATTATAGACCCATGGTTCGCGCGGCTTGTGCGACGCACCAGCGGTGTGCCGCACCGGCACAGAGGCGAATCCCCCTGTTCTGCGATTGGCCTGCGGCAAGCGTTTTCGCTTCGCCGCAGCCCCTCTTCTTTGTATAGCGTGACGCGAGGTTCCGCATTGCGCCATACGTTCGTACTTTGGTCAGATTTTAGCGTGACTTAATGCGGTTGCAATCGGATTCGTCTGCGATGCATCACCGGCATAAAAAAACCGCGCCATCTGAGGGCGCGGTCTTTTGTGGTGCGGTGTGCTATTGCTGCAGTTGCACAGCGGCGAGGTCTTGATGCTTCACGCTATCGCGATCATGGCCTTGCACGCGATCCTTGTACTTGATGACCTGTCGATCCAGCTTGTCGACCAGGAGGTCGATGGCCGCATAGAGATCTTCATGGTGTGATTCGACGAAGACGTCCTTTCCCTTGAGGTGCAGGTTGATTTCCGCGTACTGGCGACGGTTCTTCTCCTTGTGGTTATCGACCGATAGCAACACGCTGACGCCAATGACCTGATCGAAGTGCCTGATCACACGCTCCAGTTTCGTTTCCACGTATTCACGCAACGGCGGCGTGATGTCCAGGTGGTGTCCACTGAGTTTGAAGTTCATAGCGGTTCTCCTTCTCACGGATGGGCCGCACCGGAACTGCCCGCGATGCGGCTATAAGGACTTACGCAGATTCACTGCAGGGATCTTGAGGGCTTCGCGGTATTTGGCCACCGTCCGACGGGCCACCACGAATCCTTGTTCGCCTAACAGCTCGGCAATTCTGCTATCGGACAGAGGATTCTTCGGGTCTTCGGCTCCTACAAGTTGCTTGATGAGCGCGCGTATCGCAGTGGATGACGCGGCCCCGCCGGTTTCCGTCGATACATGGCTGCCGAAGAAGTACTTCAGCTCGAACGTCCCCATCGGGGTGGCCATGTACTTGTTGGTCGTCACACGGGAGATCGTGGACTCGTGTAGGCCCAGTGTATCGGCTATTTCCCGCAAAACCAAGGGGCGCATGGCGATTTCGCCGTGCGTGAAAAAGCTCTTTTGACGTTCGACAATAGCTTGCGAGACACGCAGGATCGTGTCGAAGCGCTGCTGGATATTCTTGATGAGCCAGCGTGCTTCCTGCAGTTTCTGCTGCAGGTTGGCGGCACCCGATTCACCGCGGCTGCCGCGCAAAATTTGCGCGTACATGTCGTTGATGCGCAGGCGCGGCATGACGTCCGGATTCAGCTGCGCCATCCAGCCGGCGCTGGTCTTGCGCACGACGACATCGGGCACCACGAAGTCGGCTTCAGCGCGGCCGAAGGCGTGGCCGGGGAATGGCGCAAGGGAGCGAATCAGCTCATGCGCGGCCTTCAGTGCAACGTCATCGACGGACAGCGCCTTCTTCAAGCGCGTGTAGTCGCGTGCGGCGAGCAACTCGAGATGCTGGTTGACGATGATGAGCGCGAGCGCTTTCGCAGGTGATTCGAGCCGATTCAACTGCAGCGTCAGGCACTCTGCCGCCGAGCGCGCGCCGATGCCGGGTGGATCGAAGCTCTGCAGCATGCGCAGTGCCGCCTGCAGCTCGTCCACTTCGACTTCGAGTTCAGCGGGTAGATCGGACAGGATCTCGTCAAGCGTGCCGCTGAGGTAGCCCTCGTCGTCCAGCGATTCAATCAGGAAGATGACGAGGCCCTTGTCGCGTATTGACAGCTTGAGCGGTGCGAGCTGCTCCATGAGGACTTCGCGCAGCGAGGGCTCGGCTTCGCGCAGTTGCAACGGGGCGCGATCGTCTTCGTCGGATTGCGGCTTGCGGGCGAAATCGTCGAGGCTCCAGTCGGAGCGGTCGGAGCCGTAGTCGCTGTCGAAATCGGATCCGTTGTCGAACGAGGATTCGGAGGTGTCGTTGCTGTCGGCGCCATTGGGCGACGGCGGCGGGGATTCGGTCGGCAGCGGGGTGGCGCTGCTGCTCTGCAGTGCGTTGACGGAGCCATCCGCGCCGATGCGTGCGGAGGTATCCAGCCACTCGTTCTCCCGCTCCAGCAGCGGGTTTTCAGTCAGCGCCTGCTCGACTTCCTGCTGCAGCTCGATGGTCGACAGCTGCAGCAGGCGGATCGACTGCTGCAGTTGCGGCGTGAGCGCCAGGTGTTGAGAAAGGCGGAGCTGGAGCGACTGTTTCATGCGGGCTATTCTATGCCCAACAGTCGATCGATGGAACGGATTTTGCTTTAAGGTGCGCCGTTGCGACGTCCGTATGGACTAGGCGATGGCGTTTGTCACATGCGGAAGTTGTCGCCCAGGTAGACCTTGCGCACGTCTTCGTTCTCGATGATCTGCGCGGGGCTACCGGCGGCCAGCACCGCGCCTTCGCTGATGATGTAGGCGTGATCGCAGATGCCCAGCGTTTCGCGCACGTTGTGATCGGTGATCAGCACGCCGATGTTGCGGTCTTTCAGGAAGCTGACGATGCGTTGGATCTCGCCCACGGCGATCGGGTCCACGCCGGCAAACGGTTCATCGAGCAGGATGAAGCGCGGCGACGAGGCCAGTGCCCGGGCAATTTCCACGCGGCGGCGCTCGCCGCCCGACAGCGACAGCGCGGGGTTGTCGCGCAGGTGGGCGATCTGCAGGTCGTCGAGCAGCGTGTCCAGGCGGCGGTTGACCGCGTCTTGCGAGAGCGGCTTGCCGTCCTGCTCCTGCAGCTCGAGCACGGCGCGGATGTTCTCCTGCACGTTGAGCTTGCGGAACACCGAGGCTTCCTGCGGCAGGTACGACAGGCCCATGCGCGCGCGCTGGTGGATCGGCAGGCCGCTGATGTGCTCGCCGTCGAGCACGATGTCGCCGGCGTCCAGCGCGACCAGCCCCACGATCATGTAGAACGACGTGGTCTTGCCTGCGCCATTGGGGCCGAGCAGGCCGACCACCTCGCCGCTCTTGACGTCGAGCGACACGTCCTTGACCACCGTACGCGTGCCATAGCGCTTCTTCAGGTGACGCACCACCAGCGTGCTGGAGATGGCGGCCTGCGGCGCGGCGGACTTGGGGGCGAGGGTGGTGGCGGACATAGGCGAAACGAGAAAGACGGGCGGAGCGGATCAGGGTTTGGCGGCGGGCGTGGACGGCGCCGCAGGGGCCGGTGCTGGCGACGCTGCCGGCGCGCTGCTGCGCGGCGCGAGGACGGCGCGCACACGGCCCGACGGGTTGGCCGCCGTGGCATTGTCCGCGCCGCCGGACGCCGTGTAGAACGCCTTCTGGCCGTCATACGTGATGACCGCGCCGCGGATCTCGTCGAGCTGCGTGGCGCCCTGCAGGCGTTCCATGCGGGCGCGGTTGATCAGCTTGGAGATCTCCTGCTTGCCGTCGTATTCGATGCGCTCGCCGTAGCCCTGGATGTACTCGTCGACGTTGTCGCGCTTCTGGCGGATGAACGCGAGGTTGCCGGGCTTGGCGGTGGCGATGGCGTAGTTGTAGCCCTCCGGGTCGGTGCGCAGCTCGGCGGCGTCCGAGCGCAGCACCATGGTGCCCTTGGTCAGCACCACATTGCCGGTCAGATGGTAGACCTGCTTCACGTCGTCGTAGCTGGCGTTGTCGGCTTCGAGCACCAGCGGCTTGTCGCGGTCGGCGCGTTCGGCGTGCGCGGGCAGGGCCGGCAGCAGCAGCGCGGCAATCAGGGCCAGCGGGGCAAGGCCGGCAACGCGGAGGGAATCGGTCATGGAAGTCGGATCGGAGAGAAGCGCGGTCGAGGGCGTGATCTGAGGGCCGGAGCGCAAGTTTACTGCTTCGGCGCCCCCAGCCCTTCGATTCGGCCGCGCACATTGCCCTGCAATTGTACTTGGCGCGTCACGTTATTGAAGACGAGGCCGTTGGCGTTCATGATCGACGGCCCGCGATGCAGCTCGACCGGTTTGTCGGTGCGCACCACGTCGTCGTTGAGCAGGACCTGGAAGTAGGTCGAATTGGCGGTCATCAGCGGGTCCTGGTGGGCGTCGGGGCCCTGGGCGCGCACGACCTTGGCGTTGTCGTACAGATCGATGATGGTGCCTTCGCCGTTCATCTTGCCCAGATCGGCGCGGGCGGTGACCTGCGGTCGGTCGGGGGCGTAGACCCGCAGCGCCGGGTACGTGACGTCGTAGGTCAGGTCGTCCTCGTAATGATTCATGTGGACGCCGGTGAAGCGGTATTTGGTGACGCCGGTCTCGTCCAGCGCGGTGGCCGAGATGCCGTCCATGGTGTAGTCGGCGGTGTGGCGCTTGGGGCGGGTTGCGGTCTCGTCGGTTTGCGGCGTGTTGACCTGCACCAGCAGGAAGGTCACGCGGGACACCAGCGCCATCAGCAGGATCGGCAGCCCGCGCAGCATGATCTGCAGCAGGGTCGCCATGATGTGTTGGGTGCGTTCGCTGGCCATGGTTTATGGGGAGTCGGGTGCCGACAGCGCGCGCGCGAGCAGTGCGTCGTAGGCGCCCTGTGCCTTGAGGATCAGGTCGGCGACTTCGCGCACCGCGCCACGCCCACCGGCCGCTTGCGCAACGTAGTGGCAGCGGCCGCGCACCTCGGCGTGGGCCTGGGCGGGGCAGGCGGCAAAGCCCACCTGCACGATCACGGGCAGGTCGGGCCAGTCGTCGCCCATGTAGCCGGCGTCGGCGGGCAGCAATGCCGTGGCGGCAAGCAGATGGGCAAAGGCTTCGCGCTTGTCGGCAACGCCTTGGTACAGATGCTCGATGCCGAGTTCCCCGGCGCGCCAGGCGACGATCTCGGACTGCCGCCCGGTCATGATGG
>SDBV01005955.1_pt1 | contig 17038 bp, 19 predicted proteins | sample 2277081 | NCBI WGS metagenome assembly SDBV01 (sample SAMN10402039, study PRJNA504765) | marine sediment metagenome | isolation source: marine sediment core GS10_PC15, 223 cmbsf | place: Arctic Ocean: Southern Knipovich Ridge | collected 2010 | reverse complement strand
CTTCAGCATATTATATCCGCATGAATTTGGCTATGACAACCTTGGCTGAAGGCAAGCAGACTTCTTATAATTACTTATTTCTAGCCGGAGAGTCCCTTTTTCAACTTCATGTATATATTGTTATATAGGTATAATTCCCACCCTCGGTAATGAGCAATCCCTTGAGGTCCTTCTTTGTCATCAGTTCCCGGGCTTTATCACATCGCCTCTTATACTCTTCAACTGGAAAACGCATATATTCAGCAACACCCATAATAAAATCTCCTTTCTAAAATCTCTTAATTCTCTCCTAATCTAGTGGCTTCATCTCTTCTCGAACTTCCATTTAGGAATCATATAGGGTATTTTTTCTCGTTTGGGCAATTCTATTATCTTGGTTTCTACAGGTTCTGCCTTCAGGCTAACTTTGCCATCCTCATTCTTTACAATTATGTTTTTTAGCCAATCCTTGTTATCGGTATTTGGGTAGTCTTTGCGATACATAGCCCCTCTACTTTCCTTTCTCATTAAGGAAGTGCGAGCAATAATTTCCAGAACTCGCAACATGGCTTGGTTTTCCAAAGCTGCCACCCACTCGCGGTTATAAACCCTTCCCTTGGTCTTTGTAGCCTGATTGGACAGCACTTCTCGGTTTATCTTCTCAACCTCCTCAAGACAAGTGGTGAGTCCAGATTCCTCTCGAATCGGGCCAGCGTATTTGAAAGCCGTATCCTGAATCTTCCTCCGTGCCTCATATACATCAAAGCCATCCTTTCGAATAAGCGGCTGATAAACCCTCTCATGATACATATCCACCTGGTCTTCATCAATATCAGGAGAAGGTGCACTTTTAGCATAATTGGCAGCACCGCTACCAGCCAAGGCACCAAAGACAAGACACTCTGTTACCGCATTACCCGAAAGACGGTTCGCTCCCATGGTGCCCCCCTGAACCTCTCCGGCAGCCCAGAGCCCAGGCACATTGGTCTCAGCACTTCCGTTGACCTTAACACCACCGTTCCAGTAGTGGGCCGCTGGTCCTACTTCATAAGCAACCTTTCTTGGGTCCATATTGAATTTAGCTAGTCCGAAACTTCCATACAGGTAGTCGTGCATTTGTGCCGACTGCTCAGCAGCATATGCCAAAATCTCGTCAGGGATGTGCTTGAAGGAGGCGAAAACACCACCATGCGGACCGCCTCTACCTTCAAGAATTTCAGTCGCCATGGCAACTGAAGCTACATCACGAGTGGTTCCCATTTCCATTCTTACAGGATCCCATTTTTCAATAAATCGCACACCGAACTTGTTAAGCCACCAACCACCGGTTTCCACGGTAAATATATAGATGTCAGCTTTTCCCAACATGCTTTCCGGCCAATACAGACAACAGGGGAGAAACAAGGGGAATTCCATGTCCACAAGCTCGGCTCCTACCTCATAAGCCATATAGAGCCCCTCACCGGTGAGTTCTTCAGGTGCAGTAGTTATCGGATACAATCTCATAGCGCCGCCGGTTGCCAAAATTACAGCCTTCGCCTTAATGACCAGGAACTCCCCGGTGCGCATGTTGATACCTACCGCACCAACTACCCTCCCATTCTTGTGGAGAAGGTTGCTGATCATAGCATACTCGGCAATATCTATCTTATGCCCCCTCATCCCTCGGTTCAGAGCCGCCACCATGGAGCGGCCAGTAGACACTACCCCTCTTGGATAGCGGTGCCCCGGCGCTTGCCTAAGGCAGTCTACTTTCATACCCCAATCAATGAGCTCTTTAATATATTTGGCCGCGTTAGAGCAATGGGTGAGAACAACCTCCTCATTATTCATATACTTGCCTTCCTCGAACATGTCCTGGGCAAAACTCTCTACGGTATCCCTCATGTCGCCCGGAAGACCCAATATCTCTTTTGCATCCCGGCTAGGGAGGTCGATATCCATGCCCGCAGTCACGGTGGCACCAGATTTAGCGAAGACACCTTTGGAGACCACGAGAACCGTTAAACCATTCCTGGCTACTTCGATAGCCGCCCTGGAACCAGCCCCACCGCTTCCCAAGACTAGCACATCGGTCTCGATTACTTTTCGTTTTTCAAACATCCTGACCCACCTCTCAATTTCAATTTTGTTGTTAGCGTTATTTTATTAGCGAGGAAACTCGACAACAAGGTCCCTTATTACTTTGCGCCCTACGGCGGGACCTATCTTCATACCATCCTTAGCTAAGGTAGGACAGGCGAGTTTGTTCCTCCCGTCAACTTGCACGAGACAACCAGTACAGCACCCTATCCGGCATGATTTGTAATAAGCAAGAGACCTGTCGTAATTTCTATGGATGTAATCTAATACATTGAGGACGCTCATCCGCTCTTGATAAGGGATTTCGTATCCCGTATACTCCCCCTCCCGGGCTCCGTCTTCCCGATCTTGAGAAGGGCTTCGATAAACTTGCACACGGATTATCTTTTTTCCAGCCAAAGTTACACCTCCTTGTGTACATAATACCACGACTCGTCAAAAGGTTATGCGACCAATGTAGCACAAAATATTCATTTGTCAACACCATGTACCCGTCCATGGTTAGGGTTCTATGAATTTATCACCTTCTAAGTGTTCTGGGAAAATGCCATACCCACGCCTTTATACAATGGCCGTCATAGCATATTTGAGCGTTCTTAAAGAAAATACGATACCCCCTAAAACTCTGTATCATTTGTTCTTATGAGTTTAGCTCATTCTGAGGACAACAGTCTCCCTCTCTCCTCATACTCGCAATCTAGATAAATTCTTCAAAGCCTGGGTAAGTACCCTTGTTCCCTTTTCAATATCTCCCCAGTCTGTCCATTCTAGTGGCGCATGACTTACTCCGTTAACACTTGGAACAAAAATCATTCCAGTTTTTACTTTCTCTGCCATATTTTGCGAATCATGCCCAGCACCGCTATTCATCTTCTTCGTATTAATGCCCACCTGCTTAGCAGATTTTTCAATAATGTCTACTACCTCAACGGAGAGACGCGCCGGAGGGTGCGTCATTGGCAATTGGATGTGAATACTAACCCCGTATTTCTCCTCAAGTCCCTTGATAGACTTCGCAATCTCACTCTTCAGAGCTTCCATATTCTCTTGCCTAACATCTCTGATATCCACCTCTATTTCTACCTTTCCTGGAATTATGGAGGAATCGTTTGGAAACACATTCAATTTGCCAATTGTTCCTACTGTGGAAGTACCTAATTCCTCTACCATCTCATTTGCGCGTCTGCTGACAAAGGATATAATATCCGAAGCGGCAACCAAGGCATCTTTACGCATTTTCATAGGTGTTGTCCCAGCGTGATTCCATTCTCCGACTATGGTTGCCATAACCGACGTCAGTCCGGTAATGTTCTCTACAATTCCAACAGGCACTTTCTCCCTGAATAGAGTAGGCCCTTGTTCAATATGCATTTCCACAAAATACTCAACGTCATCCAGGCTTCTTTCAAAAACGCCTTTGTAGCCAATGTCTTCTAAAGCTTCTCCCAGCGTCTGATCCATCACATTTTTAATACCCAAAGCTTCGTCAACGCTTAACTTACCAACTAAGACCGAGCTTCCCAAAAGACCTAAGCCAAAGGCTGACCCTTCTTCTCCGCTGAAAATTACCACTTCAAGAGGTCTCTCATTCTCAAAGCCCTCGTCAGTCATCCTTCTAACAGCTTCTATGGCACCAAAAACACCAAGGGGGCCATCGAACATGCCACCATTGATGACGCTATCTAGATGAGAGCCAAACATGACTGTACCTTTATTTATCTTGGAACCTTCTCTTCTGGCGAAGATATTCCCCACTTTATCAATCTTTACCTTAAGCCCCGCCTCTTTCATACGAGCTACAGCGTAATCTCTTATCTTCTTGTTTGCTACAGTTCCATCTAGCATGGTTATCCCCTTTTCGGGATCCATCTGGTCATATCTCTCAATCCTCTTAGGTGGCGTTCTACCAAACTTTCCAGCCTCCACCAAATCTTCTTTTAGCCTATTTACCGTAGACATTTACTACCTCCAAATCTTAGATTAGAGTTCACCCCTATGGTTGGACAGTTCAGGTTAGGAAGGTTTGGCAGGGTCGGCATAAACCCATCTGGCGAGCAGTCTCTGCCGTTTTTGACAGGCGAAGCCGGAAGCAATACCGGCAGAGCGTTGGGCTTCATGTCCTACCACTTGGCGAAAGTATTCAATTATGCCGTAACCCTCCGGTTACTATCAGCGGCAAATTAGTCTTTTGTGCCAGGGATTTCCTTACCTGTAGGTGGTGCTGGTGCTCCATATAGGGGTGAATATTAGGGTTATACCACATGGCGCCGACCTCATACACCTGCCGCTGCCAGTAGTCAATAGTATAGGCAGCACGATGAGCACAACAGCAATGAATTAGAACCGATTTCATTTTTATATCTTAGCTTTATCATAGACAATTTATCAAGGGGGGTAATTTGACAGGCAAGCTCCATCAAAACCTACTTGTCATGCGAAATGAAAGTAAGTAAGTGAATCCATAACTCGTGAGATTGGTATTTTTTGGAGCGAACAAATAAATATGTGCTCCTCCAGACGTCTTAAGGTTCCTGTTTCCGGATAAGGACTAACATTATATATTAGGTCTTGTCTTAAGACGTCATCTAAAGCAGTTAGTAATCTCTTTAGTAACAGTCGGAGTTACATAAATAAATGCAGAACAGACCATTCCCTTTTTAAATTTCATGCCCAACCATTTTAGTTCAATTGATGGGGAGGGGAGAACAAGGGGGTGAGGTAGACAAACAGTCTCTAAATGCCAACGTGATAGCTATAAACTCCCTAAGACTAGCTGCCTTTTGATAATAGGTAATGTCCTTTTAGCCTAAAGCCCGTACGCCCAATCTATAAATTCTTCGGTAGTGGAAAACTCCTGATAAAAATTCTCAGAAAATGCGACGTATACCTGGGCACCGGACATTTCTTTTCCCAAACGAGTCAGCCAGTCATCAATAGCTCGAGAAACTAGCTGGCTTCCGATACCACCAATGCCAGGGAAAGGAGTATAATACCGGGATGTTGGGTCAAAAATGGCAAGTTGATAATTCTCAAGGGGGATAGCAACCGCAATATGCGCTTTGGGTGTGGGGCCAAAGGTCCGAATCCCCACTACCCAGACGGTAAACTTTCGCTGAGTGTAATTCAGCAGCATACTAGTTAACAGTACTGACATGTCTTCACAATCCCCCACCCCGTCTCTCATGGTCTCGGCTGGCAACTTCCAGAAGTCATCTCTCCATCCCAAGGTTCCGTTTATAGATTCAGGAAGCTGAGGAGTAAGACCATCGGCTCCGTATGCGATATTCCCTACTACCCACCAAAACAGATGCCCATAGTCCTTCCAAAATTCCTTGGCATCCTCAGAATAGCCACCAGTAATTTCCTGTACCTTAGCTGCAATTTCCGGGTCATCCGGAGTAATAAAATGCTGACCATCTTGTTCAATACCTAATCTCAGGTCTATTTGCTTTTTTAAGTTGGCGTAGCCACTAAGCATCTGTTCATGTTCCGTAAGTTGGACAGCAATATTGTTTAGTTTGGTGTTCAGATGGTACCACAAGCTGCCGCCAAAGATAATAGAAATCACCAGCAGAACGGTGACCACAATGAACAATTTCTTCCGCAAGTCTTGAGTCATCTTAATCCTCTAATTCTAGTTTAGTCGATAATAGATGCCCTTCTTAGCTCTCCTCAAAATTATCCTAGCTACGATACCTTCAAAGCAAATTATAGCACCCCTGCATTTCAGCCACAACTTTAGCTTTGGAAGAGTTTTACTAGCCCCACCTCCTTCAGGTTACTTGGAAACCCCATCCCTCTTCAAGCTTCTCCTGATAAATAAGCTATACTCTGGTCATATTGTCTCGAAGCTGCTATATTGTTACCAATGCGCTATGCCATTATTGCTGATATCCACGCCAACCTAGCTGCCTTTACTGCGATACTGGGTGACATAGAGCACCGGGGAGGGGTGGAAGAGATATGGTGTTTGGGAGATGTCGTTGGCTATGGGCCTGACCCGCACCAGTGTATTGAATTACTGCAACAGTCTAGTCATGTCTGCATCGCTGGAAATCATGACTGGGCGGCAACAGGTAAGATAGATACCTCAAATTTTAACCCCGATGCCGCCGCTGCCTGTAACTGGACAACCCAACAATTGAGTCCCGGGGATATAGACTATCTTGATAGCCGACCACTAATTATTCAGAGGGGTAATTTTACCCTAGTGCACGGTAGCCCAAGGGAACCTATCTGGGAATATCTGCTGTCAAGCAGCAGCGCCAGGGAAAACTTCGCCTGCTTCCAGTCACAGTTTTGCCTGGTGGGGCATTCGCATGTGCCTCTAATATTTGAGTATAATGAAGACGGGGCTTGTTCTCTTAATGAGTTCCCGGCTGATACCACAGTCACGCTGGCTAAGAACCGATTGATTATTAACCCGGGTGGTGTCGGGCAGCCCCGAGATGGCGACCCCCGGGCTAGCTATGCTATCTACGACAGTGAAACCAGAACCATTGTCCACTACCGTATTCCCTACGATATAAGAGCCACTCAAGCCAGGATGACAGAGTATAGATTACCAGTGCGTCTGGTAACTCGCCTGAGCCACGGAATGTAAACGGTACAACAGATTGACAGTGGTCGGGGCGAGATGCTAAACTTCTTCTGCAGTTCCCTAATAATCAAGCGACTTCAGTGCCTATTTCCATTAAGCTAAAGTAGAGGATTAACTGTGGATTGGAAGAAGGATTACGAGAGGAAACTAACCACTGCCGAAGAGGCAATCAAAGTGATAAAGACCGGGGACAATGTCGCCTTTGCTTATGGCACAGAGCCTCTGGCACTAGGGTTAGCCCTGCTTAGCAGAGGTATTGAGGTCGGTGGGATAAAGGTTTTTGTACCGGCTCCGGGGAGGGATTTCGCCTGGTATGAGACGGGCTTTGAAGAGACCTTTCCGGTAGAAACAGCGCACGTTTTACCAATAATTCAACAAATGATGAATGAAAAGAGGTGCGACTTCCTTGTTGGCACTCTAGTCTGGACTCATGAACCTGGTCTCAGGCAGAAGCCAGATGTTCTTCTTGGCCAACTTTCACCACCAGATGAGCACGGTTATTGTAGCTTTGGTGCCTCGCTATGGAACAAAAAGCAAGCCATTGGAGAGGCTAAGGTAGTCCTGGCTGAGATAAACAAGAACCTCATCAGAACCTATGGTGATAACTTTATCCATGTCTCCGAAATAGACTACTTCGTGGAACATACCCCCTCCGGGAAAATGCCTGGGGCTACCGATATGCTTGGCAGAAAGACTGTTGGACCCGGGGAGCGAGAGAAGAAGATCTGCCAGAATATCGCCTCTCTCATTAGAGACGGTGATACCCTTGAAATTGGAGTTGGCGGCACCGCCGAATGGTTACCTCAGCTAGGGGCATTGGACGATAAACATGACTTAGGTTGGTTTTCCGAGAATACGCCACCAGGAATTGTAGACCTGGTACGCAAGGATATAATAACCGGGGAACGCAAGACTATCCACAAAGGAAAGGCAGTGGCTACTGCCTGCGGCGGCAGTAGTAAGGAAGATATGGATTTCATCAACATGAACCCGTTGTTTGAGCTTTACGGCTCAGACTATATACTTGACCCTAGGGTTATCGCTGCCAACGATAATATGGTAGCTATTAATAGCGCCCTAGCCATTGACTTAACGGGGCAGATTGCGGCCGAGTCAATAGGACCACGCATGGTAAGCAGCACCGGAGGGCAACTAGCCTTCGCCATTGGGGCCAGCTTAGCAAAAGGAGGGCGTAGCCTGGTGGTAATGCGCTCCTCAACCCGAGGAGACACAGTTTCCCGCATAGTGCCCACTCTGGAACCAGGAACTGTGGTGACTATTCCCCGGACTCTGGCTGATATTATAATCACCGAATATGGTATTGCCCGACTTAAAGGTAAAACCCAGCGGCAACGGGCTGAGGAGCTAATTAATATTGCGCACCCTAATTTCAGGGACGACCTTAAGAAGGAAGCCCGCCGACTATTCTGGCCTTAGGTCAAAGCCAGGAGATTTAAACTATAAAATACCCTTTTAGTCATCGGAAAACAGAAGCCCGTAGGTTTTCCTGACTTTGGGTTAAAACTAGGAGGTTAAAGCTATGAAATGCCCATTTTGTCATGAGGAAATTGAACCAGTAGAGACCACCTCTGAAGAGAGGGCTGAATATCACTGCCCGAAATGCCAGGGCATAGTTGCCGCTTACCAGAAGGGCATGGGACAGATACTGAAGAATTTAGTGTCTTTAAAAAGGTTTGAAAGGAGCACAAAATGAGCGACGCTAGCATAGCTGAAATATCAGAGGGTTTCATTACCAACGAAACCCTAGAGGATTGGAAGGAACGTATCGGAGTAAAACTTCGCATTGGCAATATCTTTAACCAGTACGTGTCCAAGGAAGCGATAAGAAACTATGTTCTGGGTATAGGAGATGTCAATCCGCTATGGCAAGATGAAGAATACGCCAAGAAAACCAGCTATAAGGGTGTTGTCGCTCCGCCTAACTGGCTCTATAGTGTTTTTCCAACCTGGGTCCTTCAGGGTCTGCCTGGAGTTCATGCCTTTCATTCGGGGAATGACTGGACTTTTCTTAAACCAGTATTTGTCGGTGATACCATAACCCCGGAGTCTATTTTTACTGGTTTTGACGTAAGAACCAGTAAGTTCGCTGGGAAAATGGCCAGAGAATATCAGCGAGCCAATTTCTATAATCAGAGAGGTGAGCTGGTAGCCTTCACTGACCTGTGGTTAATCCGGGCAGAGAGAGCTGCTGCCAGAAGTCTAGGCAAATACACGAAGATACAGCTTCCTCATCCGTGGACAGACGAGGAACTCAAAAAAGTGGATGAAGACGTTCTCAGTGAGCAGATTCGAGGAAACAATCCGAGATATTGGGAGGATGTTAAGGTAGGCGACGAGCTCCACCCGGTAGTAAAGGGCGTTTTTGGTTTAATGGATATGATTGCTTATACCGTGGGAGCGGCTCCAGTACAGGTAATGGCTCACCGTGCTTCATTAGAACTTTATACCAAGCACCCTGCCTGGGCACTTCGTGACCCGAATACATATGCCTGGGAGCCAGTCTACGGCGTCCATTTCAATAAGGCGATTGCCAATGCCGCCGGTCTACCTTTCCCCTATAATGCTGGCGCTCAAGGTCAGAGCTGGGTTATCAACCACCTTACCAACTGGATAGGGAATGATGGCTGGTTAAAGAGAAACTATGCTGAATATCGGCATTTCATCTACTTCTCTGATGCCATCTGGCTCAAAGGTAAAGTGATGAGGAAGTATATTGATGATGACGGAGATTACTGCGTTGATATTAGAACCAGTGCCATAAACCAGCGGGGAGACGATACTATGCCCGGCTTTTCAACCGTGGCTCTCCCGTCACGTGACCACAAGGTTTGGCCGCTGGATAAGCGCTTAGCCACCGTCTCAAAGAGCTAAATCGATTATCTCACTAGCCATAATACTTATTGCTTTAGAGCCGTAGAACCGACTGGTAAAATCAAGCCACTATACTGGCCAAATATAGAAGGTTACCTGCCACCTGGGCTACTCCATCAAATTCGGTACCGGGCGGTTCAATCTAAGTTAAATCTGCAACACGATGCTAAATATTAGCCGCTAAACCCCTTGCCTCAGGGTAATTAGTTGTGATATACTAGCAAACGGCATTGTGACTGAAGGAGGCTGATGCTTGCTGGCTAACTACGGTTATATCGGCTTATTTCTAATAGTTGCCATTCTTTTTGCTGTTACTATGCTTCTCTTCCCTGTAACCCTTAGATTTCTTAAGATTATTCCCCACAAGCCTAATCCCATCAAGAGTTCCACCTTTGAATGTGGTATGGAAACCATAGGAAAATCATGGGTCCAGTTTAACTTCCGCTACTATTTTTATGCTCTCCTGTTTATCGCCCTTGATGTCATGGTTGTCTTTCTCTATCCGTGGGCGGTTGACCTCAGGCGGCTGGGATATTTCGGTCTTATTATTATACTTGTTTTCATTTTTATTATTGGTGTCGGCTACATGTATGCCTGGAAAAAGAAGGCGCTGGAGTGGAAATAGACAAACATAAGGAATATATCTATTCTGAAAGTGAGCTTGACCGGGCTGAGGGTGAGCAAATAGAAGCCCTGAAGGCACATAGCCAGCAGCCAATTCCTGACCCGGATGAGTGGCTGGATGAAGAACTCAGTCGCAATATATTACTGACTTCAATGGATGCCATATTGAACTGGGCACGGCGCAATTCACTGTGGACAGCGATTTGTTTCCCCGCCTGCTGCGCCTTTGAACTGATTGCCGCCAACGCTTCTCGCTTTGATCTCTCCCGCTTTGGTATGGAAATCCTCCGCGCCTCACCTCGTCAGGCTGACCTGATGATTACTGCCGGAACACTAACCTGGAAGATGGCACCCCAGATAAGGCGAATTTATGACCAGATGGCGGAGCCGAAATGGGTGATTGCTATGGGCGCCTGCGGTATTAGCGGCGGCATCTTCCGTTCGTCGTATAACGTGGTTCCAGGCTACAACCGTATCATCCCGATCGATGTCTATGTGCCCGGTTGTCCACCCCGCCCGGAAGCCTTGATCTACGGGATAAGGATGTTACACAGCAAGATATCTAAGGAGCATACCAATATAGTATTGCCTTCCCTGCGGACAGGGTAAAGACAGGCAGGGCATTATCATAATTTTTAGGAAAGAGTAATGACGGTTTCTCTAACAGGTTCGGAGGTTGCTAAGAAGATAACCGAGTATTTTCCTGAAGCTATTTCTGAGGCAGATGAGCAGGCGGTACACATCAAAGGTGAATCCCTTTTTCCGGTAGCCGAATACCTCAAGGACAGCCCGGAATTTGACTTTGATTACCTCACCGCCATTACTGCGGTTGACTATTACGTCTACTTTGAGCTGATTTATCAGCTAACCTCACTAAAGCATAACCACAGCCTGATGTTGAAGACCCGATGTTACGACCGGGATAATCCGGTTGTGCCGTCGGTGGTTAGACTGTGGCGGGGGGCTGATTTTCAAGAGCGAGAAATTTTCGACCTTATGGGGATAAGTTTTGACGGACACCCAAATTTGAAGCGCATCGTTCTCTGGCAAGGTTTTGAGGGGCATCCGTTACGCAAAGATTATCTATGAGGAGTATCCATAGGTGGTACTTAAAACTGAACCCTTCGTTCTCAATATAGGTCCGGTACATCCGAGCACCCACGGGGTCTTCCGCATGCGGGCAACCCTTGATGGAGAAGTTATCATCGACCTGGAACCAGTTTTCGGGTATCTGCATCGCGGGGTTGAGAAGCTGGCTGAGGAGCGAACCTATACCGGGGTCATTCCGCTGACCGACCGGCTGGATTATCTCGCCTCAATGAGCAACAATCTGGCATATGTTTTAGCCGTGGAAAAGTTGGCAGGGATTTCTGTTCCCGAACGAGCCGAATACCTGCGGGTTATATTAGCTGAACTGCAACGCATCGCCAGCCACCTGGTAGCCGTTGGTGCCTTTTTGAATGACTGTGGTGCTTTCTTTACCCCTTTCCTCTACATGTTCCGAGAAAGAGAGAAGATAGTCGACCTCTTTGAGATGGTCAGTGGCCAGCGGTTACTCTATAACTATATGCGGGTTGGTGGTTTTAACCAGGATATTCCGGATGAATTTTTACCGGCTCTGGGTAAGTTTGTCCAACAGATGCCTGGTTTTATTGATGAGTACGACCGGCTCCTTAAGGAGAATGAGATATTACTAGCTCGCGCCAAGGGTGTCGGCATTTTGCCTAAAGAGCTAGCCATCAATATTTCCGCCAGCGGTCCGGTGCTTCGGGGCAGTGGGGTTAAGTGGGATATTCGCAAGGCAGACCCGTATTCTATTTATGACCGCTTTGAATTTGACATACCCACCGGTAGTGTTGGTGACTGTTATGACCGCTACCGGGTAAGAATTGAAGAGATGCGGCAGAGCCTGCGTATCGTCCGGCAAGCCATGGAGCAAATACCCTCAGGTGCAGTGAAAAGCAAGGTACCATACCTGATTCGTCCACCAGTAGGAGAAGCCTATGCATGTATCGAGGCACCGAAAGGCGAGCTTGGATTCTATCTGGTATCGGATAATTCTATTGCCCCCTACCGTTGCCATATCCGAGCACCAAGCCTGCTCAATCTAACGGCTCTCCGTGATATGATAATCGGCTGGAAGGTAGCCGATGCTATTATTATCTTCGGTAGTATTGATATTACTATGGGTGAGGTTGATAGATAATGCCTAGCCTAAGTTCGATAGCTTACTCAGCAAGCCTGCCCCCCGACTGGCCGGGTGGGTTCTGGTGGCACTTCTTGGTGTTTACCGTTATCATCATTGCCTTTGTCCTAACTGTAGTGATGGCTTTTATCTGGATTGAACGCAGGGGCATGGGACGTATGCAAGCCCGCCTTGGCCCCAACCGGGTCGGACCGTTTGGCATTCTCCAGCCAGTAGCCGATGCCCTTAAGGTGTTGCTCAAGGAGGATATTGTTCCGGCTAAGGGAGATAAGATAGTTCACTGGCTGGCACCAGTTATTGCCTTTTTCCCGGCACTACTGATTTTTGCAGTAGTGCCCTTTCAGGATGGGGCGCTACTGGCTGACCTGAATGTCGGTATCCTTTTTGTGGTAGCCATTAGCTCAATCTCAACCGTTGGCACATTTATGGCCGGGTGGGGCTCAAGCAACAAATTCTCTCTTCTCGGTGCCATGCGTGGTGTAGCGGCAGTGGTGAGCTATGAGATTCCACTGGTGTTAGCTATCGCCGGTGTGGTAATGATTACTGGTTCGCTATCTCTTAACCAGATTGTCTTGGCGCAGGATGTTCCCTTCATTTTGCTTCAGCCTCTGGGTTTTCTTCTCTTTTTCATTGGTGGCTGTGCTGAGATTAATCGCAGTCCCTTTGACCTTATGGAGGCTGATTCTGAGATTGTCGCCGGCTTCCATACTGAATACTCGGGAATGAAATTTGCCATGTTCTATCTGGCGGAATACGCTGAGGCCCTGGTTATTTCAGCGATAACTACTACCCTCTTCCTCGGTGGCTGGAGAGGACCGGTGCTACCACCGTGGCTCTGGTTTGTGGCTAAGGTCATTGTCGTATTCTTTGTCATGGTCTGGATACGGACAACGCTTCCTCGGGTGAGGATAGACCAGCTAATGGCACTGGCCTGGAAGTTTCTTCTTCCTTTAGCCTTGATTAACCTGATTATCACGGCTATAGAAGTGTTAACCTGGCCGGCGGCCTTACCCTGGGAAATAATACCGGTTAACATTGCCATCATGGCAGCATTGGTACTGCTATGGTCTAAATTCTTTAAGTTAGGATGGGGTAGAGTTGCAGTTTGAACGGTACGGAAAAGGCATCGCTAAAGGCTTGAGTGTAACCATAAGACACCTGTTTCGCCACCCGATAACGGTGCAATATCCAGAGCAACGATTGAATACATCGCGCCGGATTCGGGGCAATGAGCTTATCTGGGACAACCTGAAATGCACCGGCTGTGCCACCTGTGCCAAAAGCTGCCCCCAGGGTGCTATCCGGATTATCACCGCCGTTAATCCCGAAGAAAACAAATATCAGGTGGAGAAGATTGAGGTGGATACCGGATACTGTATCCAGTGTGGCTTATGCGTTGAGGTCTGTCCCTATGGGGCAATTTATATGGGTTATGCCTATGAGCGAGCCCAATATCGGCGTGAAGACGTGGTGCAGACTAACGAACAGCTACTGCCGTCAGCCGAGAGGCAACGCAGTGGCTACATGTACCCGGAAATTGCCGCCAAATTACCCAGGCAGACCCTACTTATAGAAAGGATTACTGAGAAAGAATAATGGGACTTGAGATTGCCTTCTGGATTTTAGCCGTAGTCGGCATATTAGCCGCTTTAGGTGTGGTTTTGCTACGGAATGTTTTCCGGGCGGCTCTTTCCTTAGTTCTCTGCTTCCTGGCGGTGGCTGGAATCTATGTTACCCTTAGTGCTGACTTCCTGGCAGTGGTGCAGGTTCTGATTTATGTTGGTGCCATATCGGTATTAATTATCCTGGCTATCATGCTAACCAGAGAATATCAACGGGGTAGCCTGTCTAACAAACTACGAATTCCGGCACTCTTCGTGGCGATACTATTCTTGGGGGCAGTAGGTTTCGCCATCGTTAATACGCTGTGGCAGGTATCTGGGGTGTCGCCTGTTGAGCCTACTACCGAAGCCCTTGCCCTCAAGCTTTTCGGTGAAGGCGGCTTTATTTTAGCGGTGGAGATTGCCGCCGTTCTCCTGCTAGCCACTATCTTAGGAGCGATCGTTTTAGTGAGGGAGAAGTAGCTGATGTCTCTAGGTTTAGAGCACTATCTCATACTATCAGCCATTTTATTCTCCATCGGGCTATATGGGGCCCTAGCTAAGCGCAATGCCATAATTATTTTGATGTCTATTGAGCTTATGCTCAATGCAGTAAACATAGCTATGGTTGCCTTCTCCCGGTACATCGTGCCACTACTACTGACCGGACAGGTATTTGCCATTTTCATTATCGTGGTAGCAGCCGCTGAGGCAACCGTCGGCTTGGCAATAATACTAGCTATCTATCGTGGTCGCGAAACCATAGACGCCACTGAAATTGACTTAATGAAAGGGTAGAAAATTATTAAGGGGTAGATTGGAGGGGCTTCGCCTTTCTTCAATAACCAATAGGTGGGGGGGTTACTGAGTAAAAATCTAAAGGGAGTAAGGTAGCTAATAAATAGCAGTTTATGCTACCGAGGTTCAGCATGTGGGTAGAGGTTAAAAAAGCACCAAACTTAATGATGGCGGAGATGTGGAAGGAACTCTTCGAGGGTGAAGGGATACCAACCCATATTCTGCCGACGTCCGGTGAAGCACCGGGGCGAGAACTGGTTACCTATCGGGTTTTAGTCCCCGAGGACAAAGAGCATATCATCGAAGAGGTGTTAAAGAAACTGTAATGCCGCACGAGTTAATTTGGCTAATATTCTTACTACCGGTCTTCTCGTTCATAATAATATCACTGTTCGTTAGACCCTTCGTGAGACCGGGGTCGAAGGTAGCTGGTTACATCGTTATTACGGCTCTCTCTGGTTCCCTGGTTCTGTCCATCTGGGCGCTCATAGCAGTGATGGCAGCACCGCACCGCGAGCTGCCAATACCTGATATTAGCTGGATAGCTATTGGAGAGTTTACCTTTAACCTTGGGCTAATCATGGATTCACTGACCGCAGTAATGCTGGTGGTGATTACCGTGGTCAGCCTGATGATACAAATCTACTCCCAGGGTTATATGCACGGAGACCCCGGTTATCACCGCTACTTTGCCTTCATGTCGCTATTTACAGCGGCGATGATTGGCTTAGTTATGGCTGATAGTCTACTCTTAGCCTTCGTCTTCTGGGAGTTGGTAGGGCTTGGCTCCTACCTTCTGATTGGCTTCTGGTTCCACCGTCCGGCGGCAGCTAACGCTGCCAAGAAGGCGTTTATCGTTACCCGGCTGGGTGACTTTGGTTTCCTGGCGGCTATCCTGGCGCTCTATTACAATACTGGAACCTTTGATATTGCTGAGCTGCATAGTCTGGCGATAAGTGGGGCACTAGCCGGCACCGTCCTTACCTGGGCAGCTATTGGCATCTTTGCTGGTGCCGTTGGTAAATCGGCTCAATTCCCACTGCATACCTGGCTACCCGATGCTATGGAGGGCCCAACCCCGGTCAGCGCCCTTATTCATGCCGCCACCATGGTAGCCGCTGGCGTCTTTCTGGTCGCTCGCACCTATCCGCTCTTTGAACATTCGGTAGAGGCACTAACCACTGTGGCCATCATCGGTGCCTTCACGGCAATCTTCGCTGCTTCTATGGGACTGGTGATGAATGATATCAAACGAGTGCTGGCTTATTCCACTATCAGCCAGCTCGGCTACATGATGCTGGGACTAGGTACCGGTGGCATCGCAGTTGGTATTTTCCACCTGTTCAATCACGCTTTCTTTAAGGCACTCCTGTTTCTCGGAGCCGGTAGTGTCAACCATGCCACCGGGACATTTGATATGCGTCAGATGGGTGGATTGCGCAAGCTCATGCCGTGGACCTATGCTACCTTTGTCATTGCTTCACTGAGTCTTGCCGGCATCTGGCCACTTTCCGGGTTCTGGAGCAAGGATGAGATTCTAGTCGCGTCCTGGGGAAGCCAGCCGGTACTGTTTTATCTGGCGATGATAACCGTATTTATGACCGCCTTTTATATGTTCCGGGCAGTATTTATGACCTTTGGTGGTGAGTATCGTGGAGGCAGCACAGAAGCCCCTAGTGCTCATCCTCACGAATCGCCGTCAGTAATGGTTACGCCAATGGTGGTTCTGGCTATCCTGGCAGTGGTCTCCGGCTTGTGGAATGTTACCGGGCAGTTTGGTACCTTTATGGGCCATGGCGAGACGCATAGCTTTGTTGAAGGCTTCTTCGGTATCCTAACGCATCCATTACCCTGGATATCGCTAATAGCGGCTGGCCTAGGTATTTTATTAGCCTACGCTATATACAGCGCCAAATGGCTGTCGGCGGAGCAAATCGGCAGCCGCTTCAAACCACTATATACCCTGTTCTACCGGAAATACTGGTTTGACGAGCTATATGAAAACGTCATCGTAAGAATAGTTCTACTCAAATGGCTTTTCGCCGGATTCCAGTTGTTTGATAGTAACGCCGTTGATGGGGCGGTAAATGGGGTGGCTAATGCTACCATAGCCGGGGGTAGGGCTATCCGGAGAACCCAGACCGGGCAGCTACAGCTCTACGGGCTGGTCATGGGGATAGGTATCCTGGCGATTGTTCTTAGTCTGTATCTATTTGGTTAGGTATTTGTGAGGTTTTTAGTGGGGAGTTTGAAGGA